>Ga0185299_10002160_pt1 | contig 32010 bp, 30 predicted proteins | sample PaiPotPPA55metaG_FD_128002 | JGI IMG/M metagenome (GOLD analysis project Ga0185299, IMG submission 128002) | Iron sulfur acid spring bacterial and archeal communities from Banff, Canada, to study Microbial Dark Matter (Phase II) - Paint Pots PPA... ...
ACCGTCGACTCGCTGAGCAGGGGAAAATGCATTCCCCGTATTGGCGCACTGATCGATCAGTTGCTGCGTTTGCGCGCGGGCCGACGAGATGACCGCCGGCGTGCATATGACCAGCGTACCCAAAATGACCACTGTGCCCGAAAGCGCGACCCGGATAATTGCCTGCATAGCACGCCCCTGAAATTACTACCGCTGGTTCTACTCCAACCCGCTTGCCCTTGCCTGATCCCTCACCATGCGCGAGCGCACCGACCAGGCGATCACGCCAGACATTGCCGCTCGGCAATGGCACGCCGACAGCTTCGCCGGCCGCCATCCTCATCCATGAAACTCGTACTGCATAGGTCAGTGTTCCAAAAGGAGTGACCCAAAGCCCGTGATGGAATCCGTCACCCCGCTCTCTCGCAGCGCGTGGCCAATAGATCGCGGTGTTGATCGCGATCACCGGCTTGTCGAGCCCAAATTACGACTGTGCCACCGGCGATTGCCCAAGAACTTCCTTCTGGCCGGGCACAGCCGGTTGACTTGGTTCGGCGAATTAGCAAAGCTACTTAAGTAATTTTCGCAAGGCGATCCGATGACGCAAGCTGCGGTCATGCCTTCGACGGTACCCAATGCGCCGGCGCTTGACGGCTCGTTGCGTGATTATCTCGACACAAACACCGACATCGTCACCCGCATCAAAAAACCGATCTCGATTGATGACGTCGGCGCACTGTCGGCGCAAAGTGACGTGCCTATCGTATTCGAGAACATCATCGAAAAGCCGGGTTTCCGGCTGTGCGACATCCTGGTGAAGAACCGGAAAACGCAAGCCCGCGCGCTGGGAGTTGCGCCTGCGGACTACCTCAAGACGCTCGCCTTTCGCTTGCGCCAGCCGCCGCGCGGTTTCCGGCTGGTTAAGACTGGTCCGGTGAAAGAGGTTGTCAGGACTGGCGCGCAGGTTGATTGGACTACGCTACCGATCCCCAAGCACAAAGACGCCGATGCGTGGCCCTATGTCACGGCGATGAACATCATCCGTGATCCGCAAACCGGATTCTACAATTCATGTCATGCCGGTACGCATGCCGTTGGGCCGCGGCGCGGACTGGTCAGTTTTGTCACGCCGCATTCGCACGTGATCATGCGCAAATATTCGGCCATGGGCAAACATGAGATGCCCATCGCTTTCATCTTCGGGCTGCCGCCCGCTTATGAAATCATGGCGAACTTCTCTGGCCTGCACATGGACATGTGGGGCGAAATGGAAATGGTCGGCACCATCATGGATCGGGACATCGAGATGGTGCCGTGCGAGACCATTGAGCTCAACATTCCCGCGCAAGCCGAGATTGTGGTCGAGGGCGTGATCAAACTCGACGAGCGCTTCCGCGTCGGCGAGGTGACCGCGCCATCGATGTATCATTTGCCTCATTACGAGAATCTGCCAGAAGTTGAGATCACCGCGATCACGATGCGCACCGATCGGCCGATCTACCGCAATCATCAGACCTGCCCGGATACCGATCACCAAACCCTGCCGCGGCTCTGTCACGAAGCGGTTCTCTACAATCGCTTGAGCGAGATCGGGCTCGGTATCAAAGACGTGCGCTTTCCGACCTGGGGCGCGGCTTTATCATGCATCCTTCAGTTCGATTATTCGCGCGAAGGTATGGTCAACGACGCGTTGATGCTGGCAATGGGCGCACCGTGGCTCAACACCAAGCTTGTCGTTGCGGTCAGCCCGGATACCAATATCGACGATCCAGGCGAGGTCTATCACGCCATCGCGACCCGCTGCGATCCGGCCCGCGACGTCATCACCGTGCCGAATACTCGCGGATCACCCTACGATCCTTCGGCTCGCCCGCTGGATGGACACTATCCCTGGCGGGTCGTCGGCAAGATGGGCATCGACGCGACCCGTAAGTCACGGCACGACCCCCATGACTTCGACCGCGCCTGGCCCAAGAACTGGGGCAAGGTTCGCCTGACCGATTACTTGTGAAAGAAGTCAACTAAGTCCGCTGGAGCCGCCACAGAAGAGGAGCAGTCGCCATGAACGAGGCCGTCAAATCACCGCCACCGCGCCTGCTGGTCGAAGCCAAACCGTTCATTCCTTACGTCAAAGATGATGATTTTGATCCACGGCTGCGTCCGGTCGTCGAACCCTATAAGAAGCGCATGGGCTTTTTGCCGAACGCCCTTAAGCTTTACGCGTATCGCCCGGAGATCGCCAAGACCCTATGGCAGCTCAACAGCAATGTCATGCGCGATCCGTCATCAACGCTAGATCAATTCCTTAAGCGCAAGCTAGCTGTGGTGTGTTGCGCGATCAATGGTTGCGCCTATTGCACGGCGCATAGCTGTTCGATGTTGAAGAAACCGCGTGGCAATGATTTCGAAGGCTGGGGAATGGATGAGGTGGAGCTTCAGGCCATCATCAACGGGACCTATCAGTTCAAAAATGAACTCGAACGCGCCTGTTTCGATTATGTACGCGCCGCCTCGAACGATCCGACAGCCGTGCCGGATGAAATTCTGAACCAGCTCAAACAGAATCTGTCGCCACCGCAAATCGTCGAACTCGCCTGCGTGGTCGGATTCTGGAAATTCTACAACACTGTTCACGATAGCCTGCATATTCCGGTCGAAAGCCAGCTTCTTGAAGACACCGGTTATGTCGACCTCGCGGCGGCCTGACCCAACGCGGCGGCAAGGCGATCGAAAACGTTCGTTCCTTCTGCCGGCGACGGTTTCACGATCAGCGCTTCTTGAAGGCGGCTCCGACAGCCGGTTTCGCCAGTTGGTCTATGATCTTTTGACGATTTCGGTGCGGATGGAAACTGTCCGCACTCATCTTGCACGGCAGATCGGAATTACTGGACCGCAATACAGTGTGCTCGTTGCTATCGCACAATTTCAGGGCGCTGACGGTGTACGCGTCGGCAAGGCGGCTGAGGTCTTGCATGTTTCAGGCGCCTTCATCACGGCGGAGACAAGACAGCTCGAGCGCCTTGGGCTGGTCGTTAAGGCGATCAGCCCGCGCGATCGACGCGGCGTATTGCTTCGACTAACGCCGAAGGGGGAACGGCAGATCACTGCGATCAGTCCAGCTATTACCGGCGTCAACGACGGGTTTTTTGCGCCGTTGTCGCGCACCGCATTCAGGTCCTTTGCTGATCGTGCGGCACAGCTCGTTGGTAGTTCACGTGAGGTGGTCAAGTCTATCGAAACGGGCGATGAACAAACCCTCCGGGCCGCCGAATGAAGTTCGTGCGCAGCGAGTGCGCGAGGTGGGTTCACAATTCGTCCAGGGTCGCCGCATACTACGGCCCTTGCGGGTTGGCGGCAGCCAAGAATGGCAAAAAGTCTAGGAGAGGCCGCAAGCGATGATTTCCTACTTTGTCCGTTATCGTGGCTCCGCCGATGATCCAGCCGGCTTTGTTGACTATTACGCCACCTGGCACGTTGCGATCCTCAAAGAGTTCCCCAGGATCCGTGGCCTGTCGCTCCATCAACTTGTAGACTGGAGCGATCCCTTTCCAGTGAGCCCCGACGGCACATCGCTTCTGGCACAGATGACATTCGACACTCTTGCGGATCTGCAGCGCGCCTTGCACTCCGAGGCCCGGCGTCATGCCCGCGACGATTTTGCTCGCTTTCCTTCATTTTCCGGCGACGTGACGCATCAGGCGATGAGCCGCAAGATAATCTTCTAGGCAACACACAAAGTGACACGCGTTGAACAGACCGTCCGTCGTGTTCGCCAAGATTGGTGCATCTGACTCATGCTCGGACAACAGATCATCAATGGGATCATGCTTGGATCGGTCTACGCGATGATCGCGGTCGCGCTCACTCTGAGCATTGGTGTTCTTAATTTCCTCAATTTCAGCATTCCCGGCCTATTCATGATCGGCGGCATGGCGTTTTGGGCGCTGACCAAAGCTGGCTTGTATTGGCTGTTCGCGATCATCGGTGCCGTTGCCGTCGTCGTGGCGCTATCGCTGATCATTGAACGCTTTACCTGGCGCTGGCTGCGCGGTGCCGAGCACTTCGTGCCGCTCGTAAGTTCGATGGCGTTTCTCATTCTGTTCGACCATCTCGCCGTGGTGATCTGGGGTTCCGAAATTCGACCGGTCACAGTCGCGTTCGCGGGTACCGACTGGCGGCTTGGCGGTTACATCATCAGCGTGCCGCAGTTGATCGGACTGGGCCTATCGCTGTTGTCGATCTTCGCCTTATCGCTCATGCTTCGCCGCACCCGACTTGGTCGCGGCCTGCGCACCATTGCCGAAGATTCCGACACCGCGCTCTTGCTCGGGGTCGACGTCAACCGATTGGTGCCTGTGGTGTTCGTGTTGGCCGGACTATTTGCGGCAGTTGCCGGCTCGTTGTTTGCCATCGACTATCGCCAGGTGCACCCGTTCATGGGCGAAGCGATTGGGCTCAAGGGGATCTCGGCCATGATCGTCGGTGGCATGGGCAATGTTTGGGGCGCGATTGCCGGTGGACTGATTATTGGCATCGCTGAAGTGCTCTCGGTGGGCTACGTCGGGGCAAGCTTTGTCGACATCAGTGTGTTCGGTTTGCTGCTGCTTATTCTGATGGTGCGGCCGACCGGTCTGTTTATCGGTCTCGCCAGCGACCGGAGCCGATCATGAGCGGCTATCTCGAAGGCGTCCTGGTCCTACTCGCGGTCAATGTTGTCTTCGCCTATGGCGCGTTCCTGCCGCTTGCCGCCGGCCAACTCAATCTTGGCCTGGCCGGTTTTGCGGCCATCGGCGCCTATGCCGCCGCTTATGCCAGCAATAGCTGGGCGCTGGCGCCGACACTTGCAATTGTAGTCGGAGGACTGATCGCTGGCGTCGTCGCACTCGCGGTTGCTGTACCGGTGTTGCGGACGCGCGGGATTTATCTCGCGCTTGCAACCTTTGCGCTCGGACAGATTGTCCAGGCCACAATCCTGAACCTCGAAATCGTCGGCGGCGCCGCCGGCTATCCAGTTGCCTCCTTCATACGATTGCCCACCATCGCGGTATTCGCTTTGGTGATCGCGCTCATTGTCGCGACATTGTTTGCTACTCGCTTTGGAATTGCCGTGCGCGCGGTGCACGATGACGAAATAGCCGCGGACCTGTTGGGAGTCCACGTGCGCAGCGTCCAGGTCGCCGCTTTCACCATGGGCTCGGTAGTTGCCGGCATTGGCGGCGGACTATACGCACATCATTTCAGTTTTATCGAAGCGCAAAATTTCAATATCGCCTTGAGCATCACTGTCGTGCTCTATGTTCTGCTCGGCGGAACGCAGTCCGTGCTCGGTCCGTTGGTTGGCGCGGCGGTGTTTACTTTATTGCCGGAGCTACTGCGCGGCAGCCAGAACTGGCGCTACGTGATATTTGCGGCTGCGTTGATCGTGCTGATGGCTCTGCGCCCGCAAGGCCTCGTTACGCGCGTACAGCTGCGCCGGCTGCTGGCGATGAATCCGCAGCCGCGCGGAGCTGCGGCATGACGACTGGTCCATCGATTCTTGAGTTGCAAAGCGTGAGCAAGCACTTTGGCGGCTTGAGTGTTGTCCACGACTTGGGTTTTGCCGTCAGGTGCGCTTCGCGCACGGCAATCATCGGGCCCAACGGGGCCGGCAAGACTACAGTGTTCAATCTCATCTGCGGCCTATATCCGCTCGACGCCGGCCGGATCATGTTCAACGGCAACGACATCTCTGCTGTGCCATCGCGCCGGCGCATCAGCCTGGGCATTGCCCGCAGTTTCCAGAACGTCCGTTTGATGCCGCACCTTACCGCGTTGGAAAACGTCATGGTGGGGCAACACAGCCGGTTTTCCGGACTGTCGGGAATTCTGCAGCCAATCAATCTTCTGCCCAACAATCGATGGCGTGCGGAAGCCAGAGCCGCTCTGGCCGATGCCGGGCTTGCGTTCTGTGAGAGTGCAATGATTGCCAGCTTGCCCTATGGCGTCCAAAAGCGCGTTGAATTGGTGCGCGCGGTCATGGCGCGACCACGGTTATTGTTGTTAGATGAACCTGCGGCAGGTCTCAATTCTGCTGAGAGCGAAGCGCTTCAGCAACTGCTTGATCGCATTTGCGGCGATACCGCGCTAACGCTGCTTATCATCGAGCATGATATGCATTTTGTTGGTACCTTGTGCGATCACGTCATCGTGCTCGATTTCGGTAGCAAGGTCGCCGAAGGAACGATGACTGAGGTTCGCAAAGATCCACTCGTGCAGCAGATCTATCTTGGCACCGTCGCGAAAGAGTGCAGCCATGCTGCTCGATGTGCGTGAGCTTGATGTGCGCTATGGCCGTGTGCACGCCGTGCGCGGTGTTTCGTTGCACGTTGACGAGGGCGAAATCGTCGCCGTCCTTGGCGCCAATGGCGCCGGCAAATCGTCGCTCCTGCGGGCACTACTTGGGATTGAGCGAATTGCTGCCGGGACGATCTTTTTCCGTGGCGCTGATTTGACGCATCTGTCCGCAGCCCGCCGCGTCGAGCACGGTTTGGTGTTGGTACCGGAAGGTCGTCGCATCGTTAGAAGCTTGACCGTGCACGAAAATCTTTTGATGGGGACATATAACCGGCGCGACAGCGAGGACATTCGCCGCGACGTCGACGCTATGTATGCACAGTTTCCCAATCTCGCCGTGCGGCGGGATAAGCCGGCCTGGGTACTTTCCGGCGGTGAGCAACAGATGCTGGCGTTAAGTCGCGCTCTTCTTGCGCGGCCTAAATTGATGATGTTGGATGAACCCTCCTTGGGTCTAAGCCCTCGACTTACCAAGGATGTGTTTGCGCATATCGCTGAGCTTAATCGCACGCGCGGGCTTGCCATGCTGCTTATTGAACAAAATACCCATCGTACGCTCGCGATCGCGCATCGCGCTTACGTATTCGCGCTGGGCCGGGTGGTGTGTAGCGGAACCACCGAAGAAATATTGGCCGGTGGAACGCTGATTGATGCTTATCTCGGTCACGGCTTGTTAAAATCGGCAAAAAACGAAAGCTCAACGGGTATCTGACGAGCAACTGGAGATTAAGCCATGAAAAAGCTCTTCCTTGGGACGTTGTTCGCGACTGTCGCAGCATTGGCTGCTTCGCCTGCCCGCAGCGAGGATATTTTGATCGGCTATTTGCCTTCGGGTAGCGGACCATTTGCGACTTTTTCCAAGACCAACCAGATTGCTGCCCAGATGGCAGTCGACGAGGTCAACGCCTCTGGTGGTGTTAATGGCAAGAAGCTTCGCATCATTGCGTTCGAGACCGAGGGTAAACCGGACCAGGCAGTAGTCGGCTTACGCAAGCTAACTGATGACGACAAAGTCATGGCGGTGATCGGGCCGTTCAGCTCGAGTGAGTGCCGTGTCGCTTTTCCGGCCGCCGAACGTGCAGGCGTGCCAGTGATGTCGATGGCGTCTTCGGCACCAAATCTCGCCGAACCCTTTACATTCGCGTTCCGCAATACCTCCGACGAGGCTTACTTATTCGATCGCGTCATGCGGGCGTTGAAGGAGAAAAATTATCCAGCCCAGACGGCGGCAATAGCGTATGCGACCGACGATGTGATCTCGAAGACGATGGGCGAGAAGGTCCTGCCGGCGCTGATGCAAAAGGCCGGAACCGAGATCAAGCTCTCGGTCACGTTTCAGTCGCAGGCGTTCGACCTCGCTCCTCAGGTGTCGCAACTCGTCGCCCAGCCAACGGATCTGCTTGGCATTGGCTCTGGACCAGAAACCGCAGTTCGCCTCGTTCAGGAGCTGCGGCGTCAAGGCGGTAAGGCTCGGCCGGTTGCTGGCTCAACAATCGCCGATCCGGAATTGCCGCGGCTGATGGGTGCTGCCGGCAATGGGACTGTCATTCCGACCGCCTTCTATGCGAACCTTAATGATCGTACCCGCAAGTTCGAAGCTGAGTTCCTCAACCGCACCAAGGCCGCTGGCATTGATCGCACTGCGTCCGCCCAGTTCGACGCTGCGACTTACGATATCGTTCTGATTTACGCTGCCGCCATAAAAACAGCGAAGGTGACGGGAGATGCGGCGAATCTCGGCGCCGAGCGGGCGGCACTTCGCGATGAGCTTCGGCAGATGAAAGACTTTCCGGCGCTTGAGGGAGCGATCTCGTTTGGCAAGAACGGCGACGCGCTCAAACCGGTGTACGTGATTGAGATGAACGACGCCAAATGGAATCTAATTGCAAATTATCCGCCGAATTCGTGAGAACAGGCGTCAGCTCGCAGTCCGGACACCTAATTAATTGTCGCACGACGGGGTTCGCCTCCGTCGGTCGCGAGCGCGTTGCCGATCAGACACGTCATCCGGCATTTGCGGGTGCCGCACACACCTATGCTGCGCTGTATGATTTGAATGCGGAAGATCACACCGGCGCTGTTCGACGTCGGAATGCGAGTGCTTCGAGAAGTAGACGGCGGCGTTCTATGGCTCATCCGCCACAGTGCGGTCAACATCGGTCGGCAAAAAGCAAACAGATGAACCCACGAACGGAGGGTCTAGCGCAAAATGAGCAGTGAGCAGGACTCGGCCGGCCGTGACGAAACCATGCTGGTGCTACGGGACCAGTTTCATCTCCTCGGCGCTTACGTCCCGCCGAGCACCGCCACCGAACGCAAGCTTGCTGAACTCTGGTGCAAAGTTCTAACCATGGACAGAATAGGCATTTCAGACAAATACGAGCATCTCGGTGGAGACTCCCTGCTCGCCGCCAGTCTTTTTGCCGAGATCGAAAAAACTTTCGGCGTGACGATTCCAACGGACTCGCTCATGCAGGCGCAGACGATCGAGCAACTTGCTTGGCTCATCGATGCCGCCGCTTCAAAGGCGCGGACATAGATTCAGTGTTGGTAACAGTACAAACGACGGGAACTGGAGTGCCGCTATTCATCGTTCATGGCGTAGCGGGCATCAGGACCTTGAGCTCGACGATTGCGCGAGCGCTGGGCCCGGACCAACCGTTATACATATTCCACGCCAACGGCATGGATGTGAACATTTGCACAAGCACTGACGTTCATGGTGGCTGAGCCGAGCGGCAAGGTTGCCGAGCGAGAAGCGGCTTCCGCCTAATCTGGTCCGAAACATGAACCTGACCGAGCCCATTTTGCGGTATGCGCGCCTGCAGCCTAAACAGGCGGCGGTGATCGACGGCGCGCGGACAATCACTTACGGCGAATTGGCGGATCTCGTCCGGCGAACGGCGGCGCATTTGCGGGCACTCGACGTCAGACCGGGCCAGCAGGTCGGTATTTGTCTGCGGGACAACTGGTATCACATAGTCGCGTTTCTCGCGGTTGCGCGATTAGGCGCCGTGGCAGTTCAGATCGATTGGCGTTCGCGCGCAGAGGAGCGGCTGCGCGTCGCCACTGCATTTGCCCTCGGCCTCACAATAATCGAACGGGGAGAAGAGCTCGGGCCGCGGATTCGCACAGTTCCTGTTGATGAGGAATGGCATCTGGCTGTGGCCAGCGCGCCCCATTTGGCTGAGCTACCTGACGATTGGTCGAGCCCGTTGGCCGCGCTCGCCAGCTCGGGAACAACTGGAATGCCCAAGTTCACCTTGGCTACGCATCTGCATTTGTACCTCCACTGCGCTGCCTATCTCGAAGTCGTGCCATCGACCAAACAGCAGCGCGTCCTCCTAACCCTGCCACTGTACTTCAGTGCCGGCCGAATGGCATGCCTCGCCCATTTCCTCCGCGGCGACACCATTATTCTCGGACCCGCCTTGTTCACCGCAGCCGAATATGTCGATGTCGCCGCCCGTCATCAGGTCACCGCCGGATTTATAGTGCCGAGCCTCGTTCGTGAACTGCTGCCAATCCAGCAAACTGGCAAGCCACTATTTCCAGACATGCAGATCCTGATATCCGGCGGCGCGCCGCTGTTTGTCGAGGAAAAGCGCGAAGCGCTGCGCAAGCTCACGCCGCGATTCCACGAGATGTATGGTACAGCCGCGACCGGGCCGGTGGCATCGCTGCGACCCGAGGACATGGTTGAGCGTCCGACCAGTGTCGGCAGGCCTTTTTCCCTTCTCGACATCGACGTGGCTGACGATGATGGCCGGCCGCTTGTAGCGGGCGAAGCCGGTCGTCTGCGGTGTCGCGGTCCCGGGCTGACATCCCCGATTGCTGGGCTGGAAGGTTCGAAACAGGGATTCGAGAATGGCTGGCATTATCCTGGCGAGATCGCCGCGCTCGATTCGCGTGGTTACATTCACCTGCAGGGCAGAACGTCGGAGGTGATCTTCCGCGGTGGAGCAAAAATCTTTCCGACCGAAGTCGAAGCCGTGCTGCTGGACCATGAAGCGGTCGCAGATGCGGCGGCGATCGGACGTAAGACCGCTGCCAACGAGGAAGAGCTCGTCGCTTTTGTTATTGCGCGGCGCGCAATCACCCCAGGTGAATTAATTGGGCACTGCCGTGCGCGGCTTTCACCGTATAAAGTTCCGCGCAACATTTACATCGTGTCCGAGCTGCCGCGGACTTCATCAGGCAAAATTAACAAGCGCGCGTTGACCGAGAATCTCAAATGATATAGCGACCGTGCCGCGCTTTGCTGGCTGCCGGCGGCGGGTCGAATAGGTTAGTTCTGAGGATAAATACCCATGAGCGATCAGCAGCACCGGATTCCCACCTCACTCGACGGAGTGGATTTTCATCATCCAGAAGCATTTTGGTTCGGAGCGGTGGCGACGACGGTCGGCGTGCTGTTGCATCTGCCAATGTATATCGGTGCCGCCGACATGGGCTATCGTCTGGTCGGAATGCCGGTCGATATGCCGATGCTGGTCGGGATGTTCTTGATCATCGTGGGCTCATTAGCGCCTTCTATGGACTGTTTGCTTCAGCGGGCCGCGACACTGTCCGTGCTGCGGTACGGATCCGTGTGCGTTCGCTTGATGAGGTCCCGATCGGGCCCTCGCATGTGGGCCTTCTCCGCGACTCCGTGGATCATCTGATAATAGGGAACCGGAAAAGGGACGCGGCTGCGCGGCGCAACACCGGCAGCGATCATCCGCCGGCAAATATTATTTACGCTGCGCAGCAGACGGCATCGCTGATCAGATTGAGCTCCATCTCCGGCGCACACAGCGCCAGTCCCGACAGCTTGTTCCTGCATCGCGCGAAAATCGGTTCGACAATGTTCATCCGAACTTACGCTCTATAACTTTCTCGTGCGCTCATATGGTGACAACATGAAAACACCGGTTGCATTCAACCAGCCGATGCTTGTTCATGCGGAAAGTGCCACGGATGATCGATCCGAATGTATGGGCGATTTCATCAGGCACTCCGGAGCAAAGCTCGCCCGAGAACGGTCAGGGCTGACCGTGAACCTTGTTTAGTCGCTCATGTTTTGTTTTTGCCCATTCATTGTAGGCGGCAAGGTTACGAACCGGAAACAATGCGAAGTGAATATCTTGGACGATATCGAGCGCTTGCTGAACTGAGTGTGGGCGGCCAGATGCGGTGATGATCGCGGATGCCAGGATGGTGGCGGATTGCCATCTAGTTGCCTCGGTTAGCTGCCCAAGAAAGGCTTGCCCGGGCGTGACAGGTATAGAAGCCATCATTGCACTCCCAAATGAGGTCGGTGTTGCTTTCCAGCTTCGACAAAGCGCTTTTCGTTGCTCATGTTAGAAAATACGTCAGGATGCGCCCGTGGACAAACTAAGAACAGCGTGGCGCGTCCATGACCCTAGCAAATACAATCGCATTCAGAGTCGCCAGCTTCCGCTGCTAGGAACCTTGGTCGAGCCACGGTCGCCGACAGAGCGAGTGGTCGCTGAAATTTGGCGCCAAGCCTTCAGCATGCATTGTGTTGGCAATAAGGACAGCTACGAGGACCTCGGTGGAGATTCATTATTGGCGGCACGCATCTTTGCGGACTTAAAAAAAAGTTTTACAATAAAGATCCTCTGGTCTCTCCTTGCAGACGCGCGGATAATTGAGCAGCTCGCGACTGCGATCGATGACCTGCGAGAGCGAGCGAAATAGCTATGATGATTTCGGTGCAAAAGTCGGGGGCAAACCCTCCCGTTTACTTTGTCCACGCGATGGCCGGCGTTGTGCCGTTGGGCGGCTTCTTGGCTCGAGCTCTGGGACCGGACCAACCGCTCTATGCCATCCATGCCGACGGGATCGATGGCCACGGTCCGATGCCTAATATCGTCAAGGACATGGCGCGCAGCTACGCGGAGGCAATTTTCGCGATTCAACCAAGCGGTCCGCTCTTTATCGCCGGCATGTGCGAGGGTGTAGTGATCGCAATCGAGGTTGCCCGTGAACTCCAAGGCAAGGGCCTGGAAGTTGGACCGGTCATCGTCGTCGATCCGCCGACCGTACCACCGGGATATATCAGGCAAAATCAATCAGTTGATCCGCACAGCCCGATGATTGCATCGCAGCTTTATAAGCGGGTACGGGATGCACTGTTGATACACGCATCGTTACCCTACAACGATATCCCGTTCGCCGCCGATGATGAACAGCAGCTACACCTTGCGACCTTAGCCGGCATCAATTCGATGGCCGCATTGGCGACCCATGTGCCGGAGACTTTCCCGGGCCCTGTTGCGGCGATTCTGTCTTTTGAGCGAGCGGCTGGCTTCTTTCACCCGCAGATGTATTGGACCAAACTGCTGCCTCGAATGCAGGCGGCTCATGTTCTGGGGTGTCGGCATCAGGAAATCTTTCGATCAGCCCGGCACGAGTTTGCCCGCGTGCTAAAATTCGTTCTCGACGGCTTGAATTCCGATTCTGAGGGGGAACGGGCTAGCAACGAGCCGGCGTTTGCGTCGGCTGACTATTAGTATCCTTTTATGAACCTCAGCGAGCTCATTCTTCGGCGCGTGCGAATCAAGCGCGTGGTCGGTCTGCCTGATTTAAGACTCGCGTCAACAGCGTAGCAGAAGCACGAGTTAGTCAACGTGTCGTATATAAATTGCTTTTGGCAGGGAGCAGCGCTCGGCGATCTCGAACAGATTTGCCTGCTCTCGATGTTGAGACAGAATTACAAGGTTCGACTCTTTTGCTATGAGCCCATCGCAAATGCTCCCGCCGGGATCGACATAGCCGATGCTAAAGAGATTATGCCCCGTCAAGAGCTTCTTGTTCATAGAGCGACTGGCAGCCCAGCTCTTGGAACAAATAAATTCCGATATCTGATTATGAAAAAGGGTTTGGGAATCTGGCTGGATACAGATGTACTGGTGATCAAGCCGCTCCCCAAAGCTGACGATTACATTTTCGGATGGCAAGATGACCATCTCATCTGCAGTGCTGTTTTCTACCTACCGCAGAACAGCTCTGTCGTTAGCGAGATCTGTGAATTTGTTAGTCAACAATATCCGATCCCTCCGTTCTATGATGAGGTAATACGTTTCGACTTAGAACAAAAAGCAAAATTGGGACATCCAGTAGATGTTCGAGATTTGCCGTGGGGTGTTTATGGGCCCCAAGCCCTGACATATTTTGTTCGGAAAAACAATCTAATTCAGTTCGCTAGGCCGACGGAAGTTTTTTATCCGCTCCATTTTACACAGGCTGATGCTTTGGTGTCTTCGAAATATGAAGTCAGCGAATTAATCACAACGTCTACAGTTGCTGTTCATTTATGGAATCAAGCTTTGCGTTATCCGCCGACAACGGTCGGACAACCAGTGCTAGAAACGGGTTCCTTTTTAGAAAAATTCGCACGTGAGCAGTTAGGGTATCGCTTGGCGAACTCCATAACTTATAGCAGCGGTTCACGTAACGCCCAGTGCCCTTGCGGATCCGGCAAAAGATTCAAACATTGTCATGGCTTCATAAAGGTGCTTTCTCGACTCGATCAGCCGGACAAAGTCAACGATGCGCGCATGGTCCCTTAGGGAGCTGGGCCGGACAGCCGATGTCTTGTCGTAACAATATGATTTGTCGAATCAAGTATCAGTGCGCTCAACCAGATGGTCCAGACTCGAGGCCCGGGCAATGACGACCGCCGACGTTTTTGAAAAGTGATATTTTTGCTGGTAATCGACCGGTTCGCACGGTTGACGCTGGGGCAGTTCGAGGCGCGAAACGAGGATTGAGGCCCGTGCTCTGACAAGTCGCGGTAGACGCTCGTCCAATAAGGGGCCGACTCAAGATTGCCACTGCGACGGTCGCTGATCTAAATTGGATTATCGATGAACAGGTCTCCAGAATCTGTTCCAAAGACACAATCGGATATTGAGACGGTGCGCACGGGGAACCATCCGCAGAGCAAGCTCCTTGAGGTCCCGACGCTTTTCGATCAAGCAATGGCATTTCTCCAATCCGGCCGCCTGGCTGAAGCAGAGGAAAGTGCGCGCCGTGTCCTGCAAATAGCGCCTGATCATTCCCGCGCCTTGCACTTGCTCGGTATCATCTTTAGTCAGCGCGGTCACCACGCCGAAGGGCTGCGCCTTATCGATACCGCCCTGCAGATCCACGAAGAAGCGTCGCTATACAACAGCCGCGGCAATGTTTTGGCCTCGCTGAAGCAATTCGACGAAGCGCTGGCGAGCTTCGAGACGGCGATCGCGCTCGATCCCCGATCTCCCCTTGCATTTGGCAATCGGGGCAATGTCTATCGGGAGCTGGGGCGGTTCGCGGAGGCGATTGCAAGCTATGACGCGGCAATCGCGTTGGATGCTGGCGATGCCGAAGTTTTCTACAACCGCGGCGGCGCTCTTCAAGAGCTGAGACGGTTCGATGAGGCGATAGCAAGCTACGACAAAGCGACCGCGCTCAAGCCTGACTACGCCGAAGCGTACGCCAACCGCGGCACTGTCCTTCAAGCGCTCGGGCGGCTTTCCGAAGCCATGGCAAGCTACGATCGGGCAATTGCGCTTAAACCTAACTTCCCTGAAGCGCTATGCAGCCGAGGCGGCGCTTTTCAAGAGATGAAGCGCTTCGATAAGGCAATTGCGAACTATGACGAGGCGATCGCACTCAAGCCGGATTTCGCCGAGGCTTTGAATTATCGCGGCATGAGTTTTGAAAAACTCGAATGCTTCCCCGCGGCCCTGGCAAGCTTCGAGATGGCGATTGCGGTTAAACCGGGTTATGCGGAAGCCTTCGATAATCGGGGCAATGTGTTCAAGCAACTGAAACGATTTGACGAAGCACTCGCCAGCTACGACAGAGCCATTGATCTTAAACCCGACTTCGCCGAAGCGTTCAACAATCGAGGCATCATATTCAGCGAACGCAAGCAGTTCGAGGAGGCGCTCGCCAGCTACAATCGAGCCATTGATCTTAAACCCGATTTCGCCGAAGCGTTCAACAATCGAGGCATCATGTTCAGCGAACGCAAGCAGTTCGAGGAGGCGCTCGCCAGCTACAATCGAGCCATTGATCTTGAACCCGACTTCGCCGAAGCATTTAACAATCGAGGCATCGCGCTCAACGAACTCAAGCGGTTCGAGGAGGCGCTCGTCAACTGTGAGAAAGCAATTGATCTTAGGCCGGACTATGCCGAAGGGTTCAACAACCGAGGCATCGTGCTCAATGAACTCAAGCGCCTCGACCAGGCCCTAGCCAGCTACGAGAGGGCAATTGATCTTAGGCCGGATTATGCTGAAGCGATCAATAATCGAGGGGTCGTGCTGGGCGAACTCAAGCGTTTTGACGAGGCGCTAGCCGGCTACGACAGAGCGATTGACCTCAGACCGGATTATGTCGACGCGTTGAACAATCGCGGTGCTGCGCTCAGCGAGCTCGGACGTCTCGACGAAGCCTTAGCCAGTTACGAGCAAGCACTGGCTAAGGACGATCGTTTCTCTGCTGTTACCGGAATAGCGGACTGCGCGCTTAAACTCAATGATTGGCGGAGGGTCGCGAAAGTCTCTGAAACAATAAAAACCCATATCATTGAGCGAAAGTCGATTATCCAACCGTTCCTTTTGCTCGGCTACAACGGTGATGCCGCGTTGCAACTCAAATGCGCGCAGAATTATAGAACGGACAAAATTGTCAGCGTGCCACGGCCGCTTTGGAATGGGACAATCAGCCGTAATGGCAAGATTCGCGTTGCTTACCTATCGGCAGATTTCCGCCAGCACCCGATGGCTTATCTCGCGGCGGAGATGTTCGAACTCCATGACCGATCTCGTTTTGAAGTGCTCGGTGTGTCCTTTGGTAGCGACGACGGCAGTGCCATCCGGTCGCGTCTTATCAAAGCCTTCGACCGGTTCCACGATGTTGCCGCAAAAAGCGACGGCGATATCGCCAGGATTGTGCATGGACTGGAAATTGATATTGCAGTTGATCTGATGGGCTACACCAAAGATTCGCGCACCGGCGTCTTTGCCCATCGTCCGGCGCCAATCCAAGTGAGCTATCTCGGTTTTCCAGGGACAATGGGGGTCGATTTCATTGATTATGTGATCGCTGACAAGATTGTTCTGCCGTTCGACCAGCAACCGTATTACACCGAGAAGATTGTTCACCTGCCTGAGTGCTATTGGGTCAATGATTCGCAGAAGAAGATTGGCAGCCGTCAGCTGACGCGCCACGAACTTGGACTTCCAGAAAGCGGCCTCGTCTTCTGCTGCTTCAACAACAATTACAAGATTACCGCCCCTGTTTTTGATATCTGGATGCGCTTGTTGCGAGCCATCGATGGCAGCGTTCTGTGGCTGTTGCGGACTAACAGCGGTGCTGAGAAAAACCTGCGCCAGGAAGCGGTAGCACGCGGAGTTGATCCATCACGTCTGTTTTTCGCCGACAGGATGGCTCTTGGGGATCATCTGGGACGCCATCGTTTCGCTGATTTCTTCCTGGATACTTTACCGTACAACGCGCACACGACGGCGAGCGATGCGCTGTGGACGGGAGTGCCAGTGATTACCTGTTGTGGACGGTCATTTGCCGGTCGCGTTGCTGCCAGCCTATTGCATGCGATCGGACTACCCGAACTTGTCACCCACAACCTTGAGGAGTATGAGGCGCTTGCGTTGCAGCTTGCCCGCAATGCGTCGTTGCTTGCGAACGTTAAGGCCAAATTGGCGCGCAATCGCAATACCTACCCACTGTTCAACTGCAAACGCTTTACCCGCCACCTCGAAGCCGCCTATACGACCATGTGGCAGATATGGCAGCGCCGCGAACAGCCGCAGAGCTTCGCCGTGGAGCCGCACACTTGATGGTTGTTGGCACCTTTCCCGACAGCGACTTTATGCATGCACACGCTTCCCAGTAACCCTCTGCAAGTCTTTCAGCATGCAGTCGGCCTGCACGATGGCGGACGCTTGCCCGAGGCCGAACGGCTCTATCGAGCGGTTCTTAAGACGGACGAGCGTCATTTCGGAGCGCTGTGCCGTTTGGGGGTGCTGCAGCTGCAACAGCGTCGATTCGACGAAGCAGAACGCTCCTTCCGCCGTGCCGTTAAAGTGGATAAGAACTCCGCGGAGGCGCACCAGTTCTTAGCGTCCGCCCTCACCGGTCTTGAGCGTTTCGAGGAAGCCGTCCGCAGTTATCAGAAAGCGGTTGCCATCCGGCCGGCCTTTGCTGAGGCGTACAATAATCTCGGCTATGCGTTGCAGGTGCTCGGCCGATTAGACGAAGCGATGGTGCAATATAAGAAAGCCATCGCAATCCGACGGGACTATCCCGAAGCCCACAATAATATCGGCAACGCGCTTCACCTCCTCGACCGGTCCGAGGAGGCGATCGCGTATTACCAAAATGCCCTAGAGATCAGACCTGACTACGCTGAAGCGTATTGGAATCTTGGAACCGCCTTGCGTGCAATTGGCCAGCTCGAGGAGGCGATCGCGCCGTATCAAAAGGCGATCGCGATTCGGCCCGATTATCACGAAGCCCATAACAGCCTTGGCAACACTTTTTGGCATTTAAGTCGCCGCGAGGAGGCGATCGCACAATATAAGAAAGCGCTGGCAATTAAGCCGGATTATGTGCGAGCGCACATCAACTGTGGCGACGTCTTGGCCGAGCTCGACCGCTATGAAGCGGCGATTGTCGCTTATGATGCCGCTCTCGCGCTTAGGCCAAACGACGCGGAAGTCCTCGCGAAGCGAGGCGATATATTCGTCCTACTGCGTCGATACGCCGAGGCGTTCGCAAGCTTTGAGGCGGCGCTTTCAGCGGACCCCGACAATGACCGCGCCTTTAGCGGACTGGCCGGTTGCGCAAATACGGCATGCGACTGGACCAGGACGGCCAGCGTGGATCGGGAGTTGCCTGCGCGCATTGCCAAAGACCGCTTTATTCATCCTTTCGCGTTCCTCGGCTATAATAGCGACCCCACATTGCAGTTGGCGTGCGCCGAGCGATACGCACGCAACCAAGTGCCTGTCCGCCTGACACCTCTCTGGACTAATCGCACCTGGCGCAACCCGAAAATCAAAATTGCGTATGTTTGCACTGGTTTCCACACGCATCCCACTGCCCACCTGATGACCGAGCTCATCGAGGTTCATGATCGCTCGCGCTTCGAAATATTGGGTGTTTCGCTAGGGCCGGACGACAAAAGTGAATTTCGTGCCAGACTCATTCGCGCATTCGATCAATTTTATGATGTCCGAGGGAAAAGCGATCGCGAGGTCGCTAAGCAGTTATATGAGATGCAAGTCGACATTGCGGTCGACTGCAGCGGTTATATTAGCGATGCGCGCCCCGGAATTTTCGCGCTGCGGCCGGCGCCGATTCAAGTCAATTATCTCGCCTATCCGGGCACATTGGGCACTAATTCCTTTGACTACGTCATCGCCGATCCGACGGTCCTTCCCTTCGACCAGCAGCCTTTCTACACGGAAAAAATTGTTCATTTGCCGGATTGCTATCAGCCCAACGATTCGAAGCGCGCCATCGCCGTGCGGACGCCGACGCGTGAGGATGCAGGCCTACCTGCGAGTGGCTTTGTGTTCTGCTGCTTCAACAATAACTACAAGATCACTGCTCCAATCTTCGACATCTGGATGCGCCTACTGAATGACGTTGAGGACAGCGTGCTATGGCTGTTTAGTGACCGCGAGTTAGCCGAGAGCAACCTGCGCCGCGAGGCGGCGGCGCGCGGGATTGATCCGTTACGCCTCGTTTTCGCCCACCGTGTACCGCTGGAAAACCACTTGGCGCGTCACCGGCTGGCCGACCTGTTTCTCGATACTCTGCCTTACAACGCCCATACCACCACGTCCGACGCCCTGTGGGCCGGATTGCCTGTGGTCACCTGCTGTGGCCAATCCTTTGCCGGCCGCGTGGCCGCGAGTCTGCTTCGGGCCATCGGCATGCCCGAGCTTGTGACCAACGACCTTGAGTCGTACGAGAAGCTTGCCTTGCAATTGGCGTCAGCGCCTCTCCTCCTTAAAGATTTGCGCAATCGGCTGCGCCGCAACCGGCTGTCCTGCCCATTGTTCGACACCGACCGCTACCGCCGAAATATCGAAACCGCCTACTATACGATGTGGAAGCGTTGGCAAAGCAATCAAGCTCCCGCCAGTTTCGCCGTAAAAGTTGACGAGGAGAATTCCTCGCGGTCAGGTTAAGCCCGTTAATCACGAGCGGGAAAGGCTGGGCCTTGAAGAGATCTAAATCCAATAAAAAACCTAGGCCCGAAATGGGCCTAGGGCGTTCAGATCCGCAGTCCTCCTCAGGGACCGCCAAACTTATAGTTCACGCCAACCTTAACAGCCTCGATATGCTGACTTCCCGTCTGGAACAGACTGTTGGTAGTTGTCGTCGTAGTGGTGATGATGGGCCCACTGCCATTGAACCCTGGGGTCGTCGATGAGCTCGTGCTAGAACCCGCGACGTTATGGGCGCCATGGTTGAATTGATAATAATTGAACTCGACAAACGCCGTCCAATGCGGGTTCCATAAGACCCATTCCGAGCCAGCGCCTATTGTCCATCCGGTACGGGTTTCCGAAAAGACGGCCGGATTGAAGAAATTGGTCGCGCTGGAAAGATCCCATTTGTTTTGATCCCAGGCGACGCCGCCTTTCACATAGAACAGCGCCAGATTATCGAAGGCCGTCACGCCGAGCCGTGCCGTAACGCTTGCCAGCCAATCAGTCTTTACGCGGATGGCGCCACCGACGCCGAGCGGATCATTGCTAGTGCCGTTGAAATCCGTACCCGCAAAGTCGCCCTGAATGCCAGCGACCCAGTTACTGGCAAACTGGTAATTACATCCCACTTGGCCACCGAACAGACCGCCGCTCGTGTCTATATTGCCATTGGCATGGTTGAAGTTTGTAAAAGAACTGTTGGTGATACAACCGCCGGCGCTGGTGACGTTTACCGACGTGCTAGTTGAGGTGCTTTCGCTAAAGTTGTTGCGACCCCAGCCCCAGCCCACATGCGCGCCCACATAGCACCCGGTCCAGCTATAGGCGGGCGGCGGAGCGGCAATGGGCGGCGCCTTCCGTAGTCCCATATCGGCTGCGTCTGCCGGACCGCCAAGAAGCAATGCGATCGGAGATGCGGACGCCAGTAATGCGCCTATAGCAGCCGGTTTTTTCATAGCTATTCCCCCACCATCCCGATTCAATTTCCGGGAAAACTTAACGTTTCGAACCTTCGAAGTCTGTAACCCCCGGGCAACACTGCGTTGAAAAGTGCTCACCCTGTTAAGGCGATACAGATTCTTTAATTTTATCAAGCGCTTATGATTTGGGCGGCAATAGTCTCTCATGAAGAATATTCACAGATTCGGGTTTTCGAACGAACTCGCTCGCCTCTTGCATCAAACCGGCGCTGCGAGTCAGGCCGGTAAAATCCATCAGCTTGCGCACATGCTCCATCGGCGAAGCAAGAAGTTCGGGATAGCGCAAAATTGTCGTAGGAAATTCGTAATTGACCAAGGCCGTGAACATGCAGGTGTAGATAAGCTCCGCGCCCTTGATGCCGAAATGCTCCGGCCAACGTCGGCGTTTGCGCGTCGCCTCGATATCTTGCATGGACCGCACCACGTATATCAATCGCGTATCAAACACCTCGCAAATTTGCGGAATGACAAGGGCCGATAATGGATGCTTGAGAAAAATTGGCCGGCCAGCGTTCTCGTCATAAGAACCAAATTCCTGATTTAAAATCCGATCGCGAAAGTTGCGGAGCGACTCCTTTGGGTCAATCCCGGGGTTTAGCGCCAGGTTCCGTTCCGAGGCCAGGGTTTGCACCAAACTCCTGAACGCGATCAGTTCATAACTGTTGCCGGTGCGGTCATCATTTATCCTGAGGAAGGGACCAAAACCAACAGCGCCCAATTTCGCCAGCAGCCCGGCGACGAGGCTCGTGCCGCTACCCCATGGCCCGCAGACGAGGAGCAGTTTCATTACGACTTATCCGATTTGACGGGGATGAAGATTTTGCGAGTACGCATGACGCCGATTTCATACTTCATGAGCGCGACCATCTCGTGGCACGACTTTTACTTCTAAATTTGCCGGTTGAACAATTGAACCGCGCAAAGCCGGACGGGGCGCATGTCGATTTAGTCAAGTCAGTCGGTCCGATGCTATTTTGCTGTCGTGTAGCCGTTCTGAGCCATGCAACCGCTGTAAACGGAAATCATGCCCTCGGTGTACCCCCATGTTTCGGGATTAAGGCGCGCGTTATTGCCAAGTGCTGCGTTGGCCTTGTCCATTTCGCCTCGACAGACAGTTTTATCGACATCGAGTTGAGCCGCATCAACTGGCTGCCCATCAGCACGCGTCCATGTCTGCGGCAGGGTTTGCGGCATGGATTGCGGCATGAAATAAGAACAGCCGGTCGTCCCAAATGCGAACATGCACAACACGAGTAAAGTTCGTGTCATAAAATAGTCCTCCCGTGCCCAAATTCTAAACCCGCGAGCACGGGGCCGCCAGCGCGCACGGCCCTTGGATTTTTCTGTGAGGTAGCAGCAACGACAACGCGCCGCTTTTTATCCAAATTATTCCTCATCTCATGTCAAGGAAGTGAGGTATCCCAAATGAGTGTGAAGAAAAAAAGTTTGGAACATTGTCACCCGGTGCTCTTTTGATATTTGCAACGTTGTCGCTGACGGCGAATGGGGCATTGGCACAGCAAACGGCGATTGGAAACGCGTGTGCAGCTGACATCAAGTCATTATGCGCAGGCGTTACACCTGGCGGAGGCCGTCTGGAAGCGTGTATCAAGACACATTCTGGCGAGCTCTCCGAGGCCCGCCGGGCGGCCCTGCTTAAGGATTCTGCGATTCGTAACGTGTGTGCCGCTGACATGAAACAAAATTGTGCCGGTATTCCGTTAGGTAGCGGCCGCCTCGGTGCCTGCATGAAGGCCCACTTCGCCAACCTCGGCGATGCTTGCAAAAAAGCATTTGAAGCCGTCGCTCCCGACAGCCGATAAATCGACATGACGGTGGTCGAGCTTGCGTTATTTGTAACTGACTGTCGAGGGGAACAGCGTATGAGCGCCGAAGCATTGCCCGTAGGTTCGACGGGCGCTGATGTGGGAGTTCCTTACACCCCCAAAAAGGGGGTGGCCGAACTCGGCCGGCGCTGTTCTCACCAGAAGGTGTGCGGCCTAAATTAAAAAATGGAAGTTCTGTGCGTGCAGACTCGTCATCGCGACATGGCTTAGCGTGATAATATCGTTCGCGTCCAAGACAATCAGCGTATCTGTTCCCGACGGATGGATGTCGGCGTGTAGCGCGGTCAAGCTGGTGAACGAACTTTGCGGAAGATCGATCACGTCTTGGCTCGGATTGAAATTATTGATCGTTTCCTTGCCGAAACCCGGCGAAAACATAAAGGTGTCGGCTGACTGGCCGGCATTCAACACATCGCCTGGGCCGCCGACCAGCCATTGCTGCCCTTGGTTGCCGGCCGTGAGGTTCATGTTACCAGCGCTGCCGTCAAGCACGTAATTGCCGGAGCCGCCTTGAAGTGTGCCGCCAGCTGATCCCGTCAGATAGGTGTCGCTCGGGCTCGTGATTAGGACACTGAGGGTCGCATCCGCCGTGCCACCGTGGCCGTTGCTCACCGTGTAATTAAACAAATCTTCCGTTACGCCGCCGGCTGCGGTGACCGCATTCGGATTGGTGTTGTTGTAAGTGTAGCTGCCGTCGGCGTTGAGGGTTAACAGGCCGAACGCGCCGGCAACGGACTGGCCGACATTCCCCGCCGATCCGAGCACCGCGCTGACGCTGAGCACATCACTCGGATTTGCATCTGAATCGCCGGCGAGTACGCCATTGCTCGCAGAAGCCGAAACGCTGCCGCTGAGGACATCATGGACATGCGCCTGGACCACATTGGGCGTTGTCGTATCGACCGGCGTTGTCGCATTGACGGAAAGCGCTGGAAACGAAATGTCGGCCCCGGTCAGGTTGGCGCTGTTGCCGGCAATGTCCGTCACAGTCGCGCCGTTGACCCCGGTCACTGCCAGCGCGCTGGAAAACTGTCCCGCCGCCACGGTGTAGTCGAAAACAAGGCTGGTGCTGGTGGAATGAGAGGAATCGTAGACCGCCGTGCCGCCATCGTTAAGCGCGAGCGCCGGCGTGCCGCCGGAAATCACAACCGGCTCGGTCAATGCCAGCGTGAACACGGCAAGCTGCCCGGCCGTGAGGATTCCAGCGCCGCCGCTGATGCCACTTCCCGACACAATGTCCGAGGTCACTAGCGGCGCGGTCGTGTCGAGCGTGAAGCTCAATGCTGCGGAGCCAGTCAAACCGGCTGCATTGGTTTCGCTCGCGGTCAGGGTGTATGAGCCGTTGGCGAGACCGATCGGAGCGAATGACCACACACCAGTGGCGCTTGCGGTGGTGCTGCCAAGAACCGTGCTGCCCGTCATAATCTTGACGACCGCATTCGGATCGGCCGTGCCGGTCAGTGCGTCATTTGAAGTGATTTTATCGGTCGCCGAGACGCCGGTGTCTTGGGCGAGAGATATTGTGACCACCGGCGCGGTCGGCGGTGGTGAAGCCGATGAAGCTGGCTTCCAGCCGAGCAGGCTAAGTTCGGTGAGATCGGATTGCGTGACTGAATTAACAACGCCCGGCTTGGCGAAAGCATTGAACGCATCGTTGCCGGCGCTTGACGCCCAATCGGCTAAATCCCCGCCCCGAATTGTGTTGAAGGCGTCAAGGCTGGTTTTGCCGCCGTCCGCGGAGGCGTATCCGGTATAGCCGGTGAAGTCGCGCACGCCAGGCGTTGAATAGTGGAACAAGTCGAGCGGATCATAGCTCGCACCGGTACCGAAGGCGTTCGTGCCGTCAAACATCTGCCGGCCCATGACTTCGGAGATTTCGTGAGCGACAACCGCGGTGAAATCGTACTGACCGCTCGGCACGCCATTGCTGTCGTTATACGCGAAAATGTTGGAGGCACTGCTGAACCCGACATAACCGTCCGGATTATTACTGGCGCTGGTCAATCCGAGTGCTCCCGCCTCAGCCGTCGAGACCCACCACTGTCCACTGACCGGGCTGGTCGTCGGCAAGCTTGCTGCGGCCGCCGTATCGCCAATCGCATTGAGGTTGGTGACGAGCGCATTCTGCAGCTGGCTGTAGGATACCCGATCGAAATAGGTGATACTTTCGCCGAGCGCCGATCCAAGCGAGTAGCCGTGGACTTCACCATAGCCGACGTCGATGGTGATGGTGATCGGATTGGAGAAGTGGCTCTCAAAATAATTCACGACGGATTGGACATCCGCAGTGAAGCCAGTCGGAGCGTTGGCAACGCTCGGATCGTAAATGACATTGATGACCAATCCGCTGGATGCCTGATTTACGACGAAATTGGTGGTCGTGACCCCGCCCAAGCTACCTGAGCCACCACCTGTGCCACTGCTTTGGATGATCCAGTTCGGTATTGGCCGTTCAGATTCCGGCACCGCTGGATTAGGAGCAGATAGGAGAAAGTCGCCGTCAGTCGCTGCAGGAGGCAGCGGCACACCATCAGTCGCGCGTTGATGGCTCAATTCGACGCCGTCACTCACGGCTTTATCAAAACCACCAACTCCGTCGCCCGCGCCATTGTCATGAAAGAGGCTTGCGAGCTTCGTCGTGTAAGCAAGCTCGCCGGAACCCCAGTGACCACTGGTACCTTCGACAAATAGGTTGCCTTGATCGTCTGCGGAAATTTCGCTATCCGCGGAAAAGATTGGGTCGGCATGTTCAGTACCCTCGCCGCCGAACCAAAAAGCATCAGGTTCTATGGAGAAGTGAAACCCATCCGGAGCCGTATTCTCATCCGCGGCCAATAAGACTGGTGACAATGGCGCGGCGTTCAAGTCATCTCCGGGTGCATTAGCGTTGGGAGCACTTGCGACAAATGCCGACATATCGTCGTCTGGATTTTTCAAGTTAACCGCGACATCGGTCTGGTTCGAATCGTCAGCCGGATCTGTATTGGTTGGCGCGAGTGTCAGCCCCATGTCGCCGCTTGAACTCTGGATGTCGTCGATCATTTGCGACGCGTCGGAGAACATCGAAGCGCTGGCGCGCGTTTCATTTTGCTCCGCGACCTGCGACATAACTGCCCCTCAGGCCCGGCTTACGATCAGGGAAATAGATGCACACGACCAGGCTGAGTGAGCTAATGTTCCCCCCGTTACGTTTCGATGTGGAAAATAGGTCGGTTTTGCTATTTGTCTTTATGAAAAATTTAGCTTCTAAATGAGCGCGCTGATTCAGGCGACCTCGCTGGGCAACGGGTCACCACTCAAAGCCCTTCAATCGAAGATCTGAGCTGACAGGGCGTCGACAAACTCAGAATCGGCACTTCGCAGAAGAGGATGGGTTTTCAGCCACAGCGCCCGCGCGTCCAAAGTGGCGCCCATCCAGCGCAGCGCCGGATGCCGCACTCTCTTCTGAACATCGGTGATCACCTGCCCGGTCGTGACCTCGTACCAGCGCCGGTTCAGGTCCTCGGTCGCGGGCTCAGCAGCCGCGCTCCCGGTGCGCCCTTTTCGGCATCGATGAATCCAAGCCTGCCGGTTCGTGGGCCGGAGGAGGGGCGATGGCGCGCTCCAAAAGGCCGGGGTGGATTCATCGATGCTGAAAAGTGCGTCCCGAACTGCCGCTGCGCGCCACCAACGAAAGATTGATTTTAGATCCCGTGCCACGCCAACCGCCGCGCCCTCGAACAGGCGGGGATGGAATTCGATGCCGAAAAGGGTGGACCAGGAGTGCGGCTGCGGGAGGCACCACGCTGAAGTACTTTTTCAGCCTCGCACTCTGACACGCACCGCGAAGGGCGCCTTAAGGACGTAATTTATCGCAGCTTCGCTGGTTCGACTGACTGGTTTGGGTTGGTTGCAGGCGCGTTGCACGGGATGACGGGGGAAATCGGCGGTCCATCTCCTGTTTTTACCAAGAGATCGTCAGTTACACCTGCCGGCTGGAGTTTGGAGTGCCGCGGATAGAAATTGCCGTCCTGAGCCGGCAATTCGTCCCGGAAGGGGTGGTAGCCGTGAATTTCAAGCCCGTCACCGTCAAGCTGAGACAGGTTGCGCTTCGGTTCCGGATATAGCCATCGCAAAAGCTTAAGTTCGTTTCGCTCTTTACGCGAGAGCGGCGCCGCGTAGAATTCTCCAGCCAATCGACTCTTTTTGAACAGCCGTTCCGTCTCCTGCAGCGCCGCGCGCCGGCGGCGCGCGATTGCCTCCGGACTTGCATTGAACACGTCCAAACGCAGCCTCAGATGCGCTTCTGCGGCGTTCTGCGCTTCAGTAAGAGCGGTCTCGTTGTCGCGGAGCAAGGTAAATTCCATCAATCTGGCGAAATCGTTGGCCGCTTCCTTGACGCCATATTTGGTGGGACAGGGCAGTTGGACCCGCCGTCGCATGGCATCCAAACGCGCCTGCAATTTTTTGATTTTTTCCGCAATGGCGGGGATTTTGCGCGTCGGTTCTCTCTTGAGAGCCCACCGCTCGAGCTTGATGTCGCGATAGGCGCTGGCGAGATTCGGGTTGATCGAGAACCCGTATTCATCGGGGAAGACCTTTGCCTTCTTGCCGGCTTTAGGAAGCAGAAATTCTGCGATTTTCAGCGCCGCTTTGCTTCGCGTTTTGGGATTTGCAGTGACATCCTGGACAACGCCAAATAAGGCGTCGAGCGCCTGAGCAGTCCAGTCTCGGATGGCCGGAACCACTCTGGGCGTTTGCGAGCCGTTAGACGCCACCGCAGAGCCCACTCTGGCGAGAGCCTCTCGCGCAATGGTGGTCCGGCCGCCGGCCAGCGCTCGTGGCCGGCCCGCCCGAACAGGCCGCGTTCGCTTCGGCGGGAAGCAGTTCGGCGCTACCGCCATCCGTGTCTCGGCTGGCAGCTTTCGGTCCTCGACCAGCTTAACTAGGAACGCGCGCTGCGATGCAGCTGGATTTTCCAATCCGATCGAGAGGATTCTGTCCCGCAGAATCGTTCGTCTGTTCGGCGTACCCCGCTCTCGACCGCCGCGGCGCTCACCCGGCCTGGAGCCTCGCAGCATGTTTCACGCTCTCCGAAGGCGCTGCGCGCTGGGGTCGCTGATGCCCAAGACTGTCGAGAGCGCGCCGCGCCTCACAGATTTCCGACCCACTGGATTTCACCGTCGGTTTCATCTTGCCGATTGATTGCTAATAATTCGCTACTGCCGCCACTATCTATTCGCTATTCGATTGCTACTCGAGCACTCCCTGAAGCTCCAGCAGACCAAAATTGCGACGCCGCGCGACATCATCGTACCAAAAACCCTTGATTTTACCGATCCAGCATAGAACAAAAGCTCGGCCCTCTGTTCCCATAAGTCGGGCGCCTTCGTGCACCAATATTTGGGTCAGTTTATGTTGGCTGACAACCCTGCTCCGAGGCCCTACTCCAACCCGCTGGCCCTTGCCTGATCCTTCGCCATCACCGCCCAGTCGTGCTCGCCCTCGCCATGTGCGAGCGCACCGACCAGCCGATCGCGCCAGACATTGCCGCTTGGCAATGGCACGCCGACGGCTTCGCCTGCGGCAAGCGCGAGATTGGCATCCTTCAGCCCCAGCACAGCGCGCTGGCCGGCCGGCTGGTAACGCCGCTCGGTGATGATCTTGCCATAGACCTTGTAGGCCGAGCAGGCGAACAAGCCGTCGGTCATCACGTCGAGAAAGACCTCGGGCGCGACATCGTATTTGCGAACGAGCGCAAAGCCCTCGCCCATCGCTTCGATGGCGCAGCCGAGCACGAAATTGTTGGCGATCTTGATTGCCGCGGCGGCGACCGGATCGCTGCCGCCCGCAAAGCTGCGCCGCGCGATCGCGTCGAACAGCGGTCGGCAGCGGTCGAGGCTTGGGCTCGCGCCAGCGAGCACCATTCCGGCCTGGCCGGAGAGAACAACTTCCGGGCGGCCGAGCATCGGCGTGGCGAGCAAAATCTGTCCGGCTTTGCCATGGCGCGCCTTGAGCGCTTGGATGCAGGCGACGCTGTGGGTGCCGGCGCAAATATGGATCCCGCCCCTGGGCAGCGCTTCAACAAGGCCGCCTGGCTTGGTCGCGACGTCCATGACCGCGGCGTCGTCGGCCAGCATGGTGAAGACTGCTTCACCGTAATTTGCCGCCGCTTTGATTGAGTCGACCGCCTTGGCGCCAAGCTCGGTCAGCGGCTTTAACTTGTCTGCGGTGCGGTTGTAGACGCCGATATCATGGCCGGCGTCGAGCAAGCGGCGCGCCATCGCCTGGCCCATGCGGCCAAGCCCGATGAATCCGGCTTTCATGGTGAGTCTCCTGCTACGAGTCGCCTAATGGACTGCAAAAGCCGATCGCCGTCACCCTGAGGTGCTCGGCGCGAAGCGACGAGCCTCGAAGGGCGACAGCCCATGAGTCGTCGGCCGCATCCTTCGAGGCTCGCTGCGCTCGCACCTCAGGATGACGACTCACGATCTGTACCCCTTGTGATGGATCTCTAGCTCAATTGCCCGCGCACCCATTCGAGCTCACGACAGACATAATCGACGATATCGCCGGTCTTTAGATTGTCCGGCAGCACATCCCAGGTATAGGTTTCTATCTCAAGCTGGCGCGACAACGGCTTTTGCTTATGGAAGCGCAGCGCCTCCTCGATGGCAAAACGCGTCGTGCGGAACGGGCCGAGATCATCGAGAAACACCGGCACGTGAAAGTGAGTGCGCCATTCGCGCGGACCTGGATCCTTCTCCCACGCCGCAAAGGCGTCTTCGAGATTGAGAAAACGCGTGAGCTTGCCGTTCTTTTTCTCCACCGTCTGCGTCAAATAGATCGTCTTGGCGTATCGCCTCAGCGTATCGACGATCGCTTGCGTCACTTGCGGCATGTGCAAAGCAGCGGCTTCCTGAAGCTTGAAGATCGGGACGCCGGCGTCGACCAGCTTCTGCAGATTCTCGGCGATGTTCTCGTATTCCACGGCCTGATGGCAGATGTCGAACACGACGCCGAGATGCCGGCGCAACGCGCCATGAGCTTCCGAGATCGGGATGTGCGCGAGCTTCGCCAGTGTCTCGGCGGCCGCGGCGGAATAGAGATGGTTGGTGAAATAATCGACCGTCTCGTCGGTTGTTTCGAGAAAACAATAGGGTTCCGGCTCCAGCGCTAGCGTCACTGTGCGTCCGGTGCGCGCTTCCAGCGCGACCAGGTGCGCCACCACGCGCAGAACATGATTCGTATAGCTTGCGACCACAGCCTGGTCGGTCACGCGCGGCTTAAATCCAAGCGGCGCGCTCTGGATCGACGGCGCAATGTCCGCCGAACAGACGTCGGCGAGCACGTCAGCGACATTCATCGTATAGCGGGTTCGTTCCTCCGATCGCCAATCCGGCTCGTAAACCTGCTCCTTCACCACCGTGCCCTTGAATGCGCCGTACGGAAACGCGTTCACGGTATAGAGATACATGTCATGGTCGCTGAGAAATTTCTTTAATCGATCGCGCTCGGCCTTGCTGTTGACCAGCGTGTGCGCGGAATCGGCGGAGAGCCGCAGCGACACGCCGAACGGCTTATTGCCGGCAATGCGCGCCTTCACCTGGGGCACGTAAGTATTCAGGCTCGCCCACATCTGCTCCCAATTGTCGCCGGGATGCACGAGCGTCGAATAGGTCAAGTGGCCGAGGCCGTTACCGAGATCCATGTGACTTCCCCGTCCCAGGTTGGATTTACATCACCTGCTCGACTTTGTGCGAACCGGCCGAACGTACGATCGCTTCAGTTACTGCGACACCGTGGATCATCTGGTCGTAAGGTATCGGAAAGGCCGGACCGCCCGCGGCGGCCTTAGCGAAGGCCTCGAGCGCCGCGCGCGAAATGTCCAAGCTCGCCGCTTGCCACGTCTTGGCTTCGCCTTTCACCGGCTGGAATTTACAGGTACCGAATAGACGCGTGCGGCGCTCGTCCGACGACGCGCCGGCCACGTGGGTGACACCTTCAAGCCGCAGCCAACCCTTCGAGCCGAACACCTGGAAGCTGAAACCGGGCCCGGTCGTTGTCATGGTGCCGAGATAGCCCGACATTCCCTCCTTCATCCGCAACAGTATTGAAGTCGTGTCGTCGGCATCGATCGTCGCGGCGCGGCGGAAACTCTGCGCGAAGACGTGATCGATGGGCCCACAAAGATCGATCATGCCATCGATGGCGTGCACGCCCATCGGCATCAAACCGCCGCACGGAGTTTCGCTCTTATCGGCGCGCCAATGGCTCGGATTGATGAAGAGCACATTGGGAAAAGTCATGGTCGCTTCGATGTGCAGGATCGTGCCGAGCTCGCCGCCACGGATCATCTCGCGTAACTTGTGCATTTCCGGATGCAGGCGCCGATTGTAGCCGAGCGCGAGCGTCACCCCGGCCTTGCGCACCGCCGCCACAGCGTCTTCCGCTTCGCGCTTGGTCAGCGTGAACGGCTTTTCGCAGAACACATGTTTGTGCGCTACCGCGGCTGCGACTACTTGTGCGCCGTGCATCGAATGCGGCGTGGCGAGGACCACCGCCGCCACGTCGCGCTCAGCAAGCACCGCTTCATAGTTCGGTAGCAGTCGAAAACCGTGCTTTTTGGCGAATGCCTCCAGTTCCGGCGTGACGGTGCGGGTCGCGCCGGCGACAAAACGGATGGCATCGCTGTTGCCCGCCGACTCGACGAGCGTCTTACCCCACCAGCCAAGCCCGACAATGGCGGCATTGATCATTCGCGAGACTCCATGAAACTCACACCGGCGGTCAGGCGAGCGTAACCCGCCGCGACGGACTTATCAGCTATCCTACTTTGCTGTAGTGCATCGCAACGATCAGGCAGCAGATCGCCCAGAACAAGCAATATTCATAGCCGCCGATGTTCCAAAGCCATTTGCCCTTGGTTACTTTCCACACCGCGCCGCCGGCAACGAGCAAATGCACGAAACCGAGCGCGCCGGCTAAGACCGGCACGATCGCGAAAATAAGTCCGATGGCGAGAAAAGTCTCGATCACGCAGGCGGTGTACATCCATGCCACCGGCGGCCGAAACTTGGCCGCAACAAAGAACCCGAGCGCCTCGGGCACGAAGAACTTCGCGTAAATATGCGGGATAAAAAATAATCCGCAGATCAGGCGCAATATATTGACGCCGTGGGTCAGATCGAAATTTTGCAGATAACCCGACATGTTTCCCCCGGTCCTTCCCACGTTTCATCCTCATTAGCCCGGCCGCGGCGCGATTGCCAATGCCAAGCAAGCGGCCCGGCAAAGCTCACGCATCGAGTTCTTTGAAATAGCGGTAGATGCCCCATTGGCTGAATGGAATGCGCCGCGGCGAAGCGAGGTAGGATGCTATGCGCGGACGTTTCGCAATCCGGTCATGCAGCGCGATCAGACCCGGGATTTTTCTCTCGAAACGCTTCATCCGTGTTGGGAACGCATAGCGTAGCCCTTCGACGATCTGAAATAGCGAGAGATCAACGTAGGTAAGCCGGCCGCCAATCGTGAATCTGCCGCCGTTTTTGTTCAACACGCGCTCGAAGTAACTTAGGAATTTCGGCACACGGTAGCGCCAGAAATCCTTGCTGCGCCGCCGCGCCGCCGGCCGCTGCTCCTCGAAGTACA
>Ga0185299_10002161_pt1 | contig 32008 bp, 24 predicted proteins | sample PaiPotPPA55metaG_FD_128002 | JGI IMG/M metagenome (GOLD analysis project Ga0185299, IMG submission 128002) | Iron sulfur acid spring bacterial and archeal communities from Banff, Canada, to study Microbial Dark Matter (Phase II) - Paint Pots PPA... ...
GAACTGCGGCAGTTCATCCCTGAACCATTACCGAGCCAGAAGGAAGGTGCATCGATTATTCCATGGCAGCTACTGGCGGACGAGATTGTGTGGAATTATTGGCAATTCATAGCAAATACAAGGGCTTAGTAGAAGGCTACCTCTACGGGGCGCGCAGTCTCGATTCGCCCTCGAAAAATGCAGTCGGCCGCCGGGTTATTGCATTAGACGAGGGTGTTTGTTTTTGGCGGGATGAGGTTAGAGACACTCGATATTCTGGGAAAGGGACTAGGGTAGGTAATCAGGAATGGAAAAAAGCAAAGTAATTCTGCGCGGTGTCAACGGAGAAACGCTTCTGTCCGCAGTCCGCGACTGCATGGAGTTCTGCGATTGGACCAGCTGGGTGCCGCGCGATGGCCTTGTCGTTCTCAAGCCAAATCTGTGCACGGCTGTGAAGGAAATCATTCCAGCAGCGAACACGGATCTGGCTGTTACGGAAGCCGTCTGTCGTGTTCTGCTGACTCGAACCAAGCGAGTAGTCGTTTGCGAAGCAGACCATATGAGGCAAAAGACTGAAGACGTGTATGAAGCGACTGGCTACACCAAGCTAAGGGAAATGGGCATCGAACTCGTGAATTTATCGAATTTACCCATGACCAAGGCGAACTGCCCGCCGGTGGGAGAAATCGAACTCCCGAAGCTACTATTCGACGCGGACGCGTTCATCACCATCCCCAAGCTCAAGACGCACGCACTGACCTATTTTACGGCGTCGTTGAAAAATCAGTGGGGCTGTGTGCCACACTATAACGACCGGATCCGATATCACGGAAAAATAAACGAGATGTTGTCTTCGCTGCATCGGCTGTTGCAACCAAAGATGTCGCTCGCTGACGGCATTTTGGCCATGGAGGGGCGAGGACCCGTGGCCGGTCCCGCGCGGCAGTTGAATCTCATCATGGCAAGTCGAGATTCTGTCGCGCTGGACGCAACCGCCATGCGGCTTGTCGGACTCGATCCCATACGATCAAAGCACATTGTCATCGCGGCCCGGCAAGGTCTAGGACGAATCGCTGCTGAGGAAATCGAAGTCGATGGCGATTGGTCGAAGCACCAGACCCAGTTCCAGCCGGCGCCTAAGGATTACGCCAACACTCTGATGTTTAAGTTCACGCAATACCCTTGGTTTGTGAAATACATTCTAGGAAATGACACTGTATATCGGCCCGTTACATCGGTTGTGAAGTTCTTGCGCAGGGTCGGAGTTTTCGGAGGGTGAATGCGCCCCTGGTACACGAAAACGGGCGAGGGATCCTACCGGTGGTCAGATGAAGCAACCGGTCAAGTGAATTGAGCTAACTGGAGAATCCAAAGTGACGCAAATTGTAGAGAGGATTGGCGGAGGTATTTATAAGACTGCCAAAGGGGTAGCCAACCTCGCAGGGTTAGAAAACAAAGCTTGGGGAAGAAAGACAATCGCCTTTCTCAACATGATCGGCGCCAAAACCTTTCGACTTTTTGCCATGAATCGTCGGCCGTTCCAGATCAACGGTCACCTCATGTATCTGGGAGGGAAATTAGCTCCGAGCATCTCGTTCAGCACAGATATGCTGGCCGGAAAATACGAACCCGAAATTACCGTGAGGATGGAACAAGTGCTTCGTCCAGGGATGGGAGTGATCGACGTGGGCGCACATATCGGATTTCACGTCCTTATGGCCGCGCGACTCGTGGGGCCCACAGGTCGAATCTATGCATTCGAACCGGCACGTGACAATTTTGACGTCCTGCAACGGAACATCGCACTTAATTCCTACAAGAACGTAATCGTGGTCAATAAAGCAGTCACCGAAACTTCCGGTACCGTCACCTTCCACTTAAGTCCTGAAGGGAACGATCGACATAGCATCCGCAACAGTTCGCGGAATGCGGTTTCTCACGAGAGTGTAACGGTCGACACCGTCTCGATAGATGATTTTCTGGAGCGCGAAAATTGGCCAGCGATCGACGTGATAAAGATGGACGCAGAAGGAGCTGAGCCGAATGTTTTGAGGGGCATGCGCAAGCTGGTGTTGCGTGCGACGAAACTGCACATGTTTATCGAGTTTGCGCCATCTTGCCTCGAAGAGAGCGGATTTGATCCGCGAGAATTCTTGTCGGAAATCATGAGCAGCGGCTTTGAAATCAGGCTCCTGGGCGGCGCGCAAAATGAGAGCTTGGAACCCCTCAGACCTGATGACTTTAGCGGCTTCATCGAAGAAGCGAAGCGAGAAGGAATGAAGAACCTGTTTTGCAGCAAGTAGTTCAAAGGAGCAGTTGCGTGAACCGGCAGGTAGATTTACAACCGGACGTACAAACCAAACGAGGAAACGCCATCCCGGGTGTTAGCGAATCGGCTCTCCGTCCGCGTTTGAATATTCTCTTCGTCTGCATGGGGATCCCGTCGCCGCCGGATACCGGCAAGAGGCTGTCGAATTGGGCGTTTCTTCGTTGCCTCATCCTCGGTGGGCACCTGGTTACTCTGGTCACCTTTTCGGAACACGCGGATCTTGGTTCCACCGCCGAGGCGCTCGCGGATGTGTGTAATCAGTGGGAGTGCGTCCCGCTGTCTCCAAGTCATCAACTGGGGAGCATGCGCAATCTTTTTGCGCGACTGATCACTTTGGCCAGTGAAATGCCATTTTCGGCCAACCGCTTTCGATCGGATTCAATGCGCTCCTGCTTGAAGAGACATATGACGGAGAGTCAGTTTGATCTGGCTGTCTTCGATGAAATCTTCACCCTGCAAAATATTCCCTCGGGCTTCGCCGTCCCGGTTTTGTTGAAAAAGGACCATATCGCTGCTCTGATTCTGCAGCGATACTTGGACCATGAACCCGGGACTCTAAAGAGAGCTTACGCCCGCTTTGAGCATTGGCGAACGTCCCGCTGGGAAAAGGAAATGATTCGTAAGGCAACTGGCGTGATGGCCTGTTCTCAACTTGAAGCGCACCTGATCGAGAAGATGTGCCCCGGCATCCCGATGACTGTGGTTCCAAACGTGATTGACGTTTCCAATTACACGATTGAACAGGACCTATCGAAACCGTCAATCCTTTATACCGGAACTATGGACTGGCACCCGAATCAGGACGCTGTGGACTATTTTGTACGGCACATTCTTCCGGTGGTGGCGCGAGCGGTTCCGAACGTGGAATTTGTAATTGCCGGCAGGGCCACTTCCGATAAGCTTCGCCAGAAATATGAGGCAATTCCAGGGGTTCGGTTTCTCGGCACGGTCCCGGATATGCGGCCGGTCATTGCAAAGTCCGCGGTCTGCGTCGTTCCACTCCGCATTGCGAGCGGCACTCGGCTCAAGATCTTGGAAGCAGGGGCAATGGGTAAGCCTGTGGTCTCAACCACGATTGGTGCGGAGGGATTGGAATTTGTCGACGGCAAAGAGATCTTCATCGCGGATGACGCGGTAACCTTTGCGGAAGCGGTCATTCGGCTGCTCCGGAGCGCGGAACTGAGGCACGATACGGGTCTAGCTGCCAGGAGGAAGGTTGAGTCATTTTACAGCCTGGAGGCCTTGCAATCGGCGGTCCAGGTTTCGGTCAGTCCATTCGAAAATGCTCGTAGGCAGAATGGTTAGATTAGGGAACTCATGGAGCGGGCTTGCTCGGCTCGCCCCGAGCGAATTGGCCTGTGAGTTGCGACAATGATTCTTTACTACATCATATTGCTTTTTTCGGCCATGCCGAACCACCCCTGGATGGACGACCAGGGCGGAGGATTTACTTTCATCAAGTTTGTCGGGCTGGCTTGCGTTCTCTACGCCATTGCCCGCCTTTTCACGCGAGGTGTGGTCCCGCGGTTCTTCCTCACCTGGCCGGCGCGCCTGTTCGTGGCCCTGGCTCTCCTCGCCTTTACGTCTTACGCATTTACGGGTTCACTCGCTCATCTGACCGAAGGGCCTTTCATGATTTACGTCTCTTGTTTGTCGTTGTTCTTTGTGACGCTAGTGCTGATCGATTCGCCTCAGCGCCTTCGGTTTGCGATCCTTTCGCTCATTGGTGCACTTGGACTCGCTTCTCTGTACACTCTTCGGGAATATCAAGCGAGTGGTTTTATGGCGGGTTACCGGCCGGGTTACGTTGTAGGCGACTCGAACTTTTTCTCGGGCCCGGCGCTATTGGCGATACCACTGGCTTACTATCTTACGGGGGCGAAGGGACCTCGATGGGAGCGCATATTCTGCCTTCTTTGCCTGCTTGCTACGATCCTGGCGTTGATTGTGGGCGCCTCTCGCGGAGGCTTTTATGGGCTATGCCTGTGCGTGACTTATATTGTGTTCCATTCGAACCGGAAACTCCCGGCTTTCGGACTTCTTGTGTTGCTGATACCGCTCCTGTTCTTAATGCCGAGTTCGCCGATCAAGCGCATCCTCTCCCCGAACTACTCGGACATAACCGCAACTGAAAACCGCAGGTCGCTTTGGAAAGCGGGCTTCGCATTGATCGAAGAGCGACCGCTCACAGGCATAGGTCTGGGAAAATATAAAGGGAGAATGGAGCATCTTGATGTCCTGGGGACTGCGACAGGCGGGATGGCTCATAATACGTACCTCGAATACGCAGCCGAGTTGGGCGTATTTGGTCTGCTGCTGTACCTCGGAGTCTTGATTTCTGCCTACCGCTTGCTGGGAAAGATTAGGGCGAAAGCGCGCGATCAGCAAGACCTGTTCTATTGTGTTTCGACTGGCATGCAGGCCGGACTCCTCGGCTTTGCGGGCGTCGCGTTTACTTTCTCCGCTGAGTACGAAAAGCCCTTGTGGATTGTCATTTCTCTCTCAGCTTGCCTGCCGGCTCTGTTGCAGGCGCGGGCGAGCGCGGATCTCCCCACAAGCCTTGCGAAAGACGCAGAAGCCACTCGCAATGATCCGGTGCAGCTGGGTCGACGTGGGGCCCCTCCGCAACGTGTTGCGAGCGTACGCTAGTCGAGTGCTTGAAAAAGAAGCGGGGCGAGATTTGCTCCCGATGAGCCTGCCCTTCCGGCTAACGCATCGGGAAACGGAACTTGGGTATCCTTCGGCTCTAAGCGTTTAAGTGCGGTCACAGTTCATGACGATATCCACCAGAATCTCCGAGCTTTACGAAGTATCCGAAGAGCGCCAAAGACTTCTCTCGATGGAAGGGCTGCGGGGCTTTGCCGTGCTACTGGTGTTCTTCGTTCATTTCGACGCTCTGTTCGGCAGTTACGTTGTGCGGTATCCGTTTTTCAAGGGCATCTCGAACTTTATGGGAGATATTGGCAATACCGGCGTTGATCTCTTTTTTGTGCTCAGTGGGTATTTGATTTACGGAGCTCTTCTCCGAAAAAAAGTCTCCTTTCTTAAGTTCATCCGACGGCGCGTTGAACGCATTTATCCCACTTTCTTGGCTGTGTTTGCTCTCTATCTCATTCTCTCTGCGTTTTTTCGTTCGGAGAACAAGATACATGGATCCGTTCTGTCCGCGTCCCTCTATGTGTTGCAAAACGCGTTGCTCCTGCCTGGGATTTTCAATATCACCCCAATCATTACGGTGGCCTGGAGCCTGAGTTACGAATTCTTCTTCTATCTTCTGATCCCGATCGTCGTGTGGATTACTCGAATGCGAGAGTGGAAGGCAGGGTTCCGTGTTGCATTTTTCGTCGCGCTTTGGCTTTTCTACATACTCTACGCGTTTACAGTTCCTCGGTCACAGGTCCGCCTACTAATGTTCGTCGGCGGCATACTGCTTTATGAAGCTATCGGTTCAGCTTGGCTGAGGGACCGGCTAACACGCAAAGGCGAGATTCTCGCGATCTGTGTTTTCCTCGCAAGTTTGGCCTTTGTCTATCTCTGTGACGCACGTCAAGGCTGGTTCTCATTTCTACCGGGAATGACCGCGGGCAGGACGATTCTCCCCGGAGTGCCCACCTACCAAGGACCCTACAAGGTAATCGCCCTGACCATAAGCTGTCCGATGTTGGCATTATATAGTTTCGAATTCGAAGGCGTTTTAAAGGCAATCTTCTCGTGGAATCCCATGCGGTATTTGGGCAATATGAGTTATTCATATTACTTGATTCACGGTCTCTCTTTGCATGTCGTTGCCTTGATCGCGTACTCGATAGCGCCGCCGGTCGCGCCTAGCCTCTGGATTTTCTTGCTTTCGTTGCCTGTCGGTTTTGCCGCAACTTGGATCGCTTCAACACTCCTGTTCATGTTCATTGAGAAGCCGCTGTCCCTGCAGCGCCGCCCAGCTCCTAAACTCCAAGTAGAGCCACCAGCGGCGCAACCTTATCTGGCGCCACCTCGATGAGCCTGATTGAATCGTTCCTGAGACGATCGGCGCTGAATCCCAGTCAAGGCGGGAACGACAGTGAAAACTTGGGATCGCTATTGATCTTTCTGGAGTTAGGATAGATGCATGCAGGAATGTCGTTCCGAAGACCGTGAGGCGGGCGTGAATCCGAACGGAACGCCATCGGTGTCGGTCATCATACCAACGAAAAACCGGCTCGACGACTTGACCAAGACGGTCGAAAGTTTGGTACTCCAAAGCGTGCTGCCGGTTGAGTTGATCGTCGTGGACCAAAGTGAGTCTCCGGAAGCGAGAGACCGAATCGAAAGCAAATTAATGCAGAATGGGTCTGGCGGGGATTCCAGGATCTCGCTTCGCTACATATACGATCCGAAGATTCCCGGCGGCGCCGTTGCCCGCAATCGTGCGATGGAAGTCGCTTCTTCGGATGTATGGCTGTTCCTGGACGACGACGTTGAACTCGAACCTCTTTTTGTCGAAGAACTTCTGAAGTTATACGTCAACCGCGGCTCGGCGACAGGTGTTTCCGGCGTTGTAACCAATTACCCGATGCCGTCGTTTTCCTCACGATTGTGGGCCAGAATTTTCCGGCGCGGCCCATTTCATGATGAGCGCCAACAAATCTACTGGCGAGCGAACGCACTTCGAGAGAGCGATCCGATCCGCGTCAACAAATTCGGCGGAGGCTTGATGAGTTTCCGAGCTTCTGCTATTCGGCACGTTCGCTTCGACGAAAACCTGCGCGGTGTTTCGGATGGGGAAGACGTTGATTTTTGCGCGCGCTTGGAACGGGGCGCCGAGCTTTGGATGACGCCCAAAGCCCGCTTGATTCACAAAGAGAGTCCGATCGGACGCCAGCAGGACCACTGGCTGAGGCGCGACGCCCGCTCTTCTTACTTTCATTACTGGAAGAATTGGAATCGGGGCATCAGGAATCGGCTTTGCTTTTTCTGGCTAAATGCGGGATACGGATTGGTTGCGACCCTTGGCAGCCTGCGAGGGGGATCGCTTCGGCCCTGGCAAGCGGTCCTCAGTGGTGCGCGCGAAGGAAAAGCGGTGGTTACCGACGCAGAACCCACGAATTCCGACTGAGGGCATCAAGCCGCCGCAGATGCCATTTTCGGACCGCAAGCGGATTTCGGTCGCTTACAGTCCCAAACGGAAGGAAGTTTATCGTTTTCACCCATCACTTAGCTTTCGAGGATTTCCCCGGCCCATTCTCAGCTTTCTCAATCCACGCCTGATTTGCTCTCTTAACCGGCGTAATCACGTCACCGTAGTCTTTTTTCTCTCCCCCACAATTCAATCTCTCCAGTGGGGGCGAACAAGGAACCTGCGCTTTGACCGCCTCATGCCCGTCGTACGCGTTGTCGCTGGGGGTCTTCAGCCCCCAATCGATGCGCTCATTGCCAAAGTCATATAGTCCCCACCAGGCAATACCAACCCACTGATAGGTGCCGTTATAACCCGGTGTGTTCAGCATCGAGGAGACGATCGTCTCCCACTGCCGGCCCCGAGCGGCCTGCGAAGTGGATCCGAAACAACACTGGGACTCCCGGAACTCCGACATCGCCGAGTCGGGCTGGGCGTGCAAGGTCATGAAATTCATGATCGGCTTGTCGCCGAAGTAGCGAGTGAGGTACTGATATTGCTTCATTCCGGTGCTGGGGTCGGGTTGGTCGCCGAACCACAAAGTGAGAAGGCCGTCCACATACGGTGCGGCGCCCGTCAGAATCTCCTTTCGCGGAGGAGCGCCCCACGTGCCGACTGTGTCGGCTCCGAAGTAGAGCATGTGAGGAGCTGCAGCCCTTAGATGCTTGCTCAGAGTCCCAAAGTATTCCGCTGAGAATTGTGAAACCCACCCGTCCAAATCCGCTGCTAAGCGGGCGTTCGCAGTTGGCTTTGGAAAATCATGACCGTCACAGGCAGTGGCCGGACTCAGGCAAACTGCATTCGTGCCCACCCAAGCTGTATGGCGGCCGTCTTCATCCATCAAACCCGTGCCATACATCCAGCCGCCCGAAATATAGCTGACGGTGATCTTTCGCCCTTTCGGGACCGGAGCGGAAAAGGTCACGGTGACCTGACCGTTTGAGTAGTTGATGAAACTCGGAGGTTCGGGAACGGAAGAACCATTAGGGGCGAGGCCCGTTGCTGGCTCGGTCCATTTCTGGTTAAACGGAATGTTGCTGGATTGAAGTGTTTCCTTTCCGTCGCCGTACGTGCCCATTGGCCCGCACCAGGACACCAGCGGCTTCGACAGATTGGCGCAGGAAACGTATATATCCCAACCGGTTGCATTTGGCTCGAGCGCAGGAGGGGAGACGACGATCCGCCGATGCCCTGTTTGATAAGTATTTCCTACCTCGCGGCTCGGAGAGCTGAAGAATCCCGCTTTCATGTGGTAGGTGGTTCTGACCCAATAGCTTGCGGGGGGGAGCCCGCAAGTTCCGCATTCCTCGGAAGTGAAGTCCGACAACCACGGTTGGGCGCCGCTGATCAGTGCGGCTCCGGTCGCCCCCATGATCGAGCCTGTCGCAGCCGTGCTGACGTTGCAACGGTTGAACCAAGGGCAGTCTCCTCCTTGAATCTTTCCATCGAGCTTGATGAGCACGGACTCGGGGGAGACAGGCGTATGGGCAAGTGTTGCAGTAAAAACGGTCTTCAAACCGTCGCCAGTCCCAACTTCTTCGCCGGCGACCTGTGTTCCCGATGAGTCGAAGGTGGTGTAATTGCTGCCCCAGGCAGCATTGAGCGCGGCAATGCTGCCGCCGTACTTCTTGAAGAGATAATCTCGCAAGCTGCACGGTGTTTGGATCGAGCAATCCGCCGGCGGGTGCGCCATCGCCGTCTTAGAATGAACCTGCGTGTCCGAATACACCTCGGACACTCCACGGCTCGCCGGATCGATATTGAAGGTTTGTACCGGAGAAGTAATCAGCACCACATAACCGATATGCGAATTGGTGTGTCCTTCGGGGACCGTGTGGAAGTCTGGCCCTGCGCCCATCCCCCAGAACCAATCCGTGTCATCCAGCATCATTCCCACGAAATAAGGACTAGATTTGTACGCCAAAAAACCGCTGTCGTGCGTGAAATACCCAGTCAGCCACGTGCCGAATTGCGGCTCGAAGAAATCCATGACCGATGCCCGCCACCCACGATAATTCGTATTCAGGCCCCAGATCAGGTTCTTCATCGGACCTCGCGCGTAGTTCCACAGATTCACCGCTGCGTAGTTTGAGACTAGAAGGGTCTGAATGGCCGGGAGCTTCGCGCAGCCGCGGCACTCGCCAATCGGCTCTGCAAGGCGGTCGGACAGCTCGCCGACGCCGTTGAACTTCCACGATTGAACCTCATTGAGGAGCGCGGCCGCTGCTGCGTTAGGCGAGTTATTGTATTTAGGGAGAGTGGGAATTTGAAACGCGGCGACGCCTTCAAAAAAATAAGCGTGTCCGAGCGGGGTGCACAACCACCAGCGATCGTTGGTTTTCTCTGCGTGGAACCAGCCAGTTGCTTTCTGGCATTTCACATTCGTCAGGCCGCCATAGCTGTCCAAGGTTTGGCTCTTGCAAGGAACACAAGCAAACACGAACCCCATCAAGAGCAAGCGAACCCGCGTCATATTCGGCCTTCGGAGAAGGCCTGTCCGAGAACGCCGCGCGTCGATACCGAAATTCCGAACGCGAAAAGCGTAATTGCTAAACGGCATTTCAGCGACGATTAGACTGCGTCGCCCTCCTTTTTTTCATTAACTTGGTGTCAGGACAGAGATTGTCTCATGGAATGCGAGGCGGGCGCCTCTAGGAGCGAAATGAGGAAGTGCCGGGTAGTCTCTTACGATTCCAGGGAGGGAAGGACTTGCGGGCAGCGAATTTTTTGCCACCCGCAAGCGCATCGCTCTTCCGTTCGCGTCGAGATCAGATTATGGGATCATCAGCCACAAACCGTTCGCTGCTTTGACTCCGGTGATGAGATCGGTGAACGGCCTTACAGCGGGCAGGCCCGGGTTAGGTTCGTTGCCGCAAATAAAGGCCTGCGACGGCGGTGAGCACGCGACGACACCGGCCGCTGTCTCGTGCCCATCGTAAGCGTTGTTTACGGTAGCGGCATTCACTCCGCCGGAAGTCGCGCCTCCGCAAGTCTTCAGGCCCCAGTTATTCGGGGTGCCCGCATCGGTGTCGCAGTCGTTCATGCTCCACCACGTGTAGCCAACCCATTGAAACGTGCCGTTAGCGCTTGGAGTGTTATGCATGAAGCTCAGAGCCGTATTGAGCTGCGCGCCGCGGAGCGCCTGCGTCGCTTGCGGATTGTCGCCCCAGCACGTCGCTCCGCCGCCCTTGTTCGCTACCGCCGAATCCTGGCACGACGTGAGCAGCATCCCGCTAATCATCGGGCCCGTGAAACGCTGCGTGATGTAATTCAGGATTACGGGTTCGATCGTGGGCGATGGCTGATCCCCCCAAATTTGCATCACGTAGCCGACGTCCACGTAAAGGTTCGCCGCCACCAGCACAGCACCGGGCGGCGGCACGCTCCAGTCTCCTGTCGTATCGGGGCTCAACAAGAGTATGTTCGGACTTGAAGCCTTAAATCCGGTGCGAACCGCGTTGAAATACGCGCCGTAGTATTGCGGCTCCCAGCCAGTCACCATGTCGGCGGCCATCGTCTGGTTTGCGTCCACCGTTGTGCGGTTCCCGCTCGGGTTTCCCGAGCGGCAGCTGTAACTCGTGGTTCCAGGTGTCGTCGGGTCGGCCACTGCCAGAAGGCACTCTGGATTCGCGCCCATCCAGGCGCTCGACCCATCCTCGTCTAGCAAGCCCGTCCCGCCGCCTCCCGGCCCGTTCTTCGGCCAGCCGCCGTACATCAGATTCGCCGTAACCGCGACCCCTGCTGCCGGGGCGTGCCCTGCCGTGAACGTCACCGTCAAGACGCCGGTGGTGTAATTGATCGTGCCGCCGATGAGGTTCGTGCCGTCGATTGCGCCCGAACCAGCAGTGCCGCCGCAGTTGCCGCGGATCCTGTGGAACTGCGGACAGTCGCCCCCAATCGCTGCTCCGCCCAACAAGATTTGCACGGAGAACGGGTCAACATTCGCATGTGTTGCCACGGTGAAACTCAGTTTGCTGCCGTCTCCTGTGCCCACCGCTACGGCCGGGCCAGTCGTTTTGCAAAGGCTGTAGCTGTAGCCGAGGCAGGAGCCGCTTGATCCGAACCCCGAGTTGCCTGCCGACGTATCGTAGCTCGATCCCCAGGCCGTGTTTAGCGCGGTGATCGTCCCATATTTCTGCTGGAGATACGTCGCGACGCTGCATGGCTCCACAGTCGAGCCGTTCGCTACCACCGTCCCCGAGCAACTCGCCGGCGGCGACGCCATCGGCGCTTTCGTATAGACCAGCGCGTCGTTGTAGCCCCATGACGGTCCGCGAATCGTTTGGGGATTGTAGGTTTGCAGCGGTGATGTGATCATCGCCAGCCATCCAGGGTCGTTTCCTGTGTGACCGTGCGGATAGCTGTCGAAGTCCGGTCCGGGGAAGATGCACGCCCCCAGGTCCGAGCCGCCAATACTCACTCCAATTTCGTATGGGCTCGTCTTGATAGCCGACAGCTGGTCGTTTAGCAGGTACCCCGTAGTGAACTGCTCCCACTGCGGTGCGAAGCTGTCGACGCATCCGCTGGGAATTGCGCTCCTGTAGGGGTTCGAAACGTAGGGCACGCCCATTCCGGAGAGGAGATCCTTAACCGCGTCGCTCGCGCGGTTGTTCATGTTTATCGTCGAGTAAGAGTCCGTAACCGTCGCGTCCAGTTCAGGAAGCGCGGGACAGCCCCCGCCACAGAATCCTCCCTTCATGGTGTAGAATCCGCTGCCCTGCTCGTTGCCCCACGCGTTGAAGCCCCACGAAGTGAGTTCGTTGATGCAGTCGGTCGCTGCCGTGCTCGTGTTTCCGCCGTACTTGCCCGCCAGAAGCGGGCCGCTCGAAACGCAGGACGCCGCTTCCGGTCCTTGCACAAAGTATGCGTTTCCCGCCGGCGTGCACAACCACCAGCGGGTGTTGATTTGCTCGGTGTGGAACCAGCCCGTCGCTTGAGCGCACGGGATGTCGGTTCGACCGCCGTACTGATCGAGCGGGACGCTTTTGACGACCGTGATGCTCAGAGGCTGAGAAGCCGTCGCAGGAGTGGAGGCGGAATCAGTGACTTGGACTGTGAAATTGGATTGGCCCACTGTAGTCGCGGTGCCCGTGATGGTGCCGCTGGACGCCATGAAGGCAAGACCAGCCGGCAACTGCCCGGACGTGATGGCCCAAGTGTAGCCCGGAGTTCCGCCCGTGGCCTGCAAAGTTACGTTATATGCGGCGGCGGTGGAAGCCTGCGGCAGAGCAGTCGTGGTAATTCCGAGCGGTTGCGGCCCGGATGATGCAATCGAAATGCTCAGCGTTTTTGTAGCGGTGTTGTTCTTTGCATCCTTCACACGCACGGTGAACGAAGAATTGCCCGCCGATGTCGGCGTTCCGGAAATGACGCCCGATGATGCCGTGAGATTCAAACCGGCCGGAAGGGTTCCGGCGGAAATGCTCCAGGTGTACGGAATCGTTCCGCCCGTTGCACCCAGTGTCGCCGAATACGCACTACCCACCGTGCCGCCGGGCAATGATGTCGTTGTAACCGAGGGCGGCTGTGAGCTCGCCGCTGCGATCGTGAAGCTAAAGGATTGCGTGGCCGTTTGCGGAGTTGGCGAAGTCGAGTCGGTGACCATCGCGGTGAAAGTGAACTGACCGGAGGTTGTTGGCGTGCCGGAGATCACTCCGTTCGACTGTCCCAGCGAAAGGCCGCCGGGCAGCGCTCCAGAGGAAATCGACCAAGTATAAGGCGTCGTCCCGCCAGTCACGCCGAGCGCCGCGGAATACGCCGAGCCTACTTGCCCATCCGGTATCGGGGTTGAGTCGATCGAAAGCGGAGATGCCGACGACGCCACATCTATGCTGAACGTTTTGCGGGAGATTTGCTTGGTGGAGTCGCTCACGGTGATCGTCACGCTGTACGACCCCGGCTTCGACGGCGTGCCCACAAGAGCTCCGTTGCCCGTGCCGAGGGTTACGCCAGCGGGGAGGCTACCCGCCGAAACGCTCCAGGAAAAAGGAGCAATGCCACCCGCGACTGCCAGGGTGCTGAAGTAAGCTTTGCCGGCATGGCCAGCGGGCAGCGAATCGGTTGTCAATTTAAAAGCGCCCGTATTTCCTGCGCCAGGGCCAGCCGTGACGGCGCACCCTGCCAATCCCAATGCGGAGACGTAAAGGAAGACGATCAGAATCGCAGGGATAATCCCGGCCACAAGGCGCGAGAACTTCCATCTCGAGGTACGATCCAGCTTGTTTGCGTTCGGGTTCGAAGTTCTCGTCGGTTGCATTAAGGCTCCATTTGCAGGCGATGCGGGCGACATGTTCGACCCCCCCCTGTCTGGACTCAGCGGTTTCCCGCTCGTCAAGTAGGAGTCTAGAGGTGCACTACAGGCGGAAACTACTGGTCTGGGTGCCAAAGAAAGGACAGCTGTACTCGCGTACCCCAAAAAACCGCGCTAACTGGCTTATTACGGCGCATTTTGAGAGGCGGGAGGCGAAGCAGGAGCGAGGAGTTGCGCGACAGGACACATCTGAGCTGCAGGAGTACTAAGGAAATTGAACGGCGGGCGATTGAAACTTCAATGCGAGTCTGAAGATTAAGCCGAGCGTTTTTGCTTTAATTTCGCTCGACCCTGGGATTTCCCTAGTGCCAGAAATCGGCTTCGCCGATGGATTTTTAACTTAGCGCGCTCTTTGAAGGCGAGGCGAGTCTGGGCAGGTAACGAACCGGGGGCATCGTACAGCATCAAAATCGATCGAAAACGTATTGAGGGCGGCGCGAGGGGAACCGGCATGAAACGGGGGCGACTTAGATCTGCTTCTCTAGTTTTCCCACCGGGTTCCGAGAGTAACCGTAATAATAGGCGTGTTCGCCATAGGACGAGAATTCTTCGGCGCGGTTCAACACCACGCCAATCAAGTTGCGCGCGCTGAATTCCTGGCAGGCTCGTTGCGCACTCTCCGACGGAGTTACGCCTGCGGCAACAACCATTAAAGCGCCATCGCAGAGGTCCATAAGTACACTCGCGTCTGAAACGACTAAGCACGGCGGCGAATCGATAATCACCCAATCAAAGACCGGGGCAATGCGGTCGAGAAGAACTTTCATCCGGCCATTCGAGAGCAATTCGCTGGGATCGGTTACTTCGTCGCCGCCGGGGATAATGCAGAGGTTTCCATGCAGATCGTTCTGGATCACGCTTACCTCGTCAACTTGGCCCCGCAAATAGTTCGAGAGACCCGGGGAACGCGGCGCTCCCAGAGGCACATGGAGTCGCGGCAGGCGCAAATCGGCGTCGATAATTAGTGCGCGCCGATCCGGCTGGCGGACAATCGCTTGCGCCAAGTTCGTTGTTACAAACGTCTTTCCCTCACCGGGGATAGAGCTCGTCACCAGGAGGGTGCGAAGATTCTGAGTGCTGCGAAGCTGATAAAGCCGCGAGCGGAGGGTTCGGAATTGTTCGGCGCCGTGGGTACCTGCGTCGGTACTGAAGAACACGTTTACGTTGGGATTAGGGTGCCACTCCGGGTGGGTGCAACGGGCAAGGATGTCTTCAAACCGCAGGAAGTCATTCTTATACGCGGTGCCGGCCGCGGTTTGAGCGATTATGTCCACCGGCGTGCTTATCGCGCCGCTGGATACCATCGGCGCGGCCTCCATTACTTGGGGAGGGAGCGTCACGGGCTCGGCCGGTTGCACGGTGCGTTCCTGCTCGGCTTTTTTGAGGGCTTCGTGGATACGGCTCATGATTTCCTTTCGCGGCTAGGAGATGGGACTACATCGGCGTTGCGCAGACGCCCAAGCAATTCGTCCAGGTTCTGAAGCAGAACTTGCGCATCGACGGACTGTTGGGCGCGCGGTGAGAATTCCACAGGCGACGTCGGGGCGATCTCATCGAGTTGGAATTCGCGAGCCACTTCTTCGACCAAGTGAGCCGGGACTGGCCGCAAGTGATCCACGTATGCGTTGATGAGCGCATGCTCGCACAGCAAATTGACGACGCGTGGGATTCCTCGCGAATACATGTGCACCGTCTGAATCGCTTCTTTCGAGAAAATCGGCTCCGAATTTGCGCCTGCGATACGCAACCGCTCGGCGATGTAACCGTAAGTCTCTTCCAAAGTCAGCGCAGACGTCCGGCATCGCAGAGTGATGCGCTGGCGAAGCTGCCGCAATTGCGGCAGCTTCAATTTCTCTTCCAGTTCGGGCTGACCGGTCAGCACGATCTGGAGAAGCTTCTCGGTAGAAGTTTCAAGGTTCGTCAGCAACCGGATTTCTTCGAGCACCTGCAAGGAAAGATTCTGCGCTTCGTCCACGATGAGAACGGCCGTCTCTCCTGAGCGATATCGCTCCAGCAGCCACTGATTGAGCCGCAGCAGCACCTGACTCTTGTCGCGGGAGTCGCACGGTATCTCGAAATCCGCCATGATGAAATCGAACAGATGGCTTACGTCTAATTGCGAATTGAAGATGAATGCCGTTGCGACGCGCTGCCCTCGCAGCCAATCGAGAAGCCGATTGAGCAGGGTTGTCTTCCCCGTTCCTACCTCTCCTGTGAGAAGGATGAAGCCCTTTCGATTCTGTATCCCGTATGTCAGACCCGCGAGCGACTCCTGAATCTGCCGCGTCAAAAAAAGATAGCGGGGATCTGGGTTGACGTTAAATGGGCTTTCACGAAGTCCAAAAAATCTCTGGTACATATTCTCCTTCAGGCTCTAGAGCCGGCTCCTAAGTCAGACCCGCCGGCTACGCGAACCGGCAGCTGTCCGGGCGCCAGAGTCGACGTGGGCTCGATCTCGGGGATCATGACGAGAAGGGGCAGATGAAGAATCATCTCGACGTCCCTCTCGGATCGCAGCGATGTGTCCCGGATCTCGAAAAGAAATGCTAGGCACAGCCCAAGACCCAAGCCTCCTGCGAATCCCGCGATCGCGAACAGTCGACGGTCGGGGAACGAGGGCTTGTCCGGAAGATTGGCTGGATCTAGAACGCGGAATTGCTCGCCCTCTTGATGACGCTCGAGGTCGGTGGCCATGGCGGATTGATCGCGCTTCTTGAGCAAGTCATTGTAGAATTCAAGCGCGGTCTTATAGTCACGCGTCAACTCCGTGTATTGCTGCTCGATCGCCGGACTGGATTGCACTCGTTCCTGATAAAGCCTGATCTGCTTCTTGATCTGTTCTTGCTCTGCGGTTTTCTGCGCAATCACCTGATCGAATGTATGAATCTGCGCCCGCAATCGCTGGACTTCTTGCGGCTCGAGTTTTGATTTTCCGGTCTTGGCGGAATCGGTTGCCCCGCTGGGATCGTCGCTTTCGGCAATCTTCTTCTTTAGCGCCGCGATTGCATTTTTGGTTTTGACCACGTCCGGATAATCATTGGTATACTTCGCTTGGAGATTGGCAAGCTGCGCGTCGAGCGCCATTAGCTGCTGCTGAAGCGTGTCCGGATTGCTGCCCGTCTGGGACGCCTGCCACACGCTTATCTGTTGCGCGAGCATGGACTCGGCATAGCTTTTGTCCTGCTGACCGCGGCTCAACGCTTGTGTGGCCGCGTCCAACTGGGAGGTCAACCCCAGCAGTAGATTGAGGTTTGTCTGCTCCTGATCCGGAAGCGCACCAATGTAGTGGCTTTTGAACGCAGCCAGCTTTGCATCCTGGTCATCGAGTTTTGCTTTCGCGTCCTTCAGTTGCTGCGCCAGGAACTGCGTGGTGTCCTCGGAATGTTGCTGCCGAAGCCTAAGATCTTCTTCGATGAACATTGACGTAATTGTCGTGCAGACTCCCTGCGCCGTGCGTGCGTTATCCAATGTGACGCTGATATAAAAACCCGGCAGTTGTCTGCTCTGAGTCTCGGCCATGGGCTGTACCGGAGTCACTTCAATATTCTTTTGCAACCGCGCAACCAGTTCCTCCATCGGTACCCGGTTCACATCCGCGGAGAACAATCCAAACTGTCGAATGAGGGGCTCAAGCCGCGTGCGGCTCAAAATCTGTTGCTGCATGCTCGCTAGACGCTGGTTCAGATCGGCTGTAACGACCGGCTTTACGATATCGGTCGGCACGGTCGGCTGTTCGACTAGGACGAGGGTCTGCGACTTGTATCGATCCGGCAGCGCGCGCGCTACTCCGTATGCGAGCGGTCCTCCCAGCAAAGTCAGCACAGCGATGAGAACCCAGTGCCGCTGAAGCATCGCGATATAGTCTGCAGGAGTCAATTCACGCTTAGTCATTCTTACCTCGTTCTTCCTTTGCCGAATAGGTTACTAATTTTAAAATGTGAGCGGGCGATCGCGCCACCCTATGCCCACGGAAATTGTGTTACGAACAATGCTTGCGCCGCAGGTCGGCCCCACACAAAACGCGGCATTTGAATTCTGGTACTGCAACTGGTAATTAAGGATCAAATTGAGCATGCGGCCCCAACTCTTGTTAAGCGTCACGCCCGAGAACCAATAGTCAAACGTTTGATTCGTCACCGTGGTGTTGTTAAGGAGGCCCGAGTTGAGTCCATTATTTCGCGCATATCCCACGTCGATTCCGCCATTCAGAGTGCGGGTAAACTGGCGATTGCCGTAGCCGCTGATCGTGTCGGATTCCGAACCAGCCAGAACTCCCGAACCGCCGCCCACGCCACGTGTGTACAACAGCCCGACGGATGCCCGTTCGAAGCCGTAAGTTAAGGCGCTGTTCACGGACCAATTGATCAGCGTTCGAGAGCCCGGCGTAACGGCGCTCCCCGTAATCGGAACGGCGAACATGGTCACTTCAGGGCCCACGCCAATCTGCAGTGCCAGCTTCCCGGTAACCCGCCGCCCATAATTGAGCAGCACTACATGATCGTCGATAGATTGTTTGAAGCCGGTATAGCGGTAGGCATTAAAGCGGTAGAGCGCGGAAAGCGTATCGTGCCGCGTCCATTGATAGTTGTAGCCCACTTGGGCGATCGAATCGTTGTAGTCCAGCAAATTGTTGTCGAAGTAATGCAGCAGTGAATATCCCCCCACAAAGGTCAGTGACGAGCGGCCGCTTAGCTGCACGTCAACCTGCGTTAGAAACGAATTCGTAATGCGCTGGCCGCGAGGCGTCAGGATCGTTCCGCCAGGATCGAACCCGTTCTGCGCGCCTGTGGAGCCGCCGCCCGGGAGGGCCAACCCGCCGAGGCCGCCATAGCCGAAGGATTGCTCGGGAAGATATGTCACCTGGTCGAAAAAAGAAATTGCCGCGCGATGAAATGAAAACTTCTGAGCCAACCCCAGTTCTTGAATTACCGAATTTCCGACGGCGCCGTCATTCGACACAGTTCCGCCACCGATGTAGGTGACGGTCAGATCAGAGCCTCCGGTAATTCGGCGCAGATTCACTCCCGCGAGAAAAGTCGTGTAGGTCGTCCATCCTGTATTGTTGTTCGCGCCGAGCGCATTTGAATCGGCCGTCGAAGTCAGATTAAAGCTGGGCTGCCAGAAACTGTGTTGCACGGGTGGCGTGCCCAGCGTGAAATCCTGTACGCCAGTGGGCGAACGCGTGTCCGGTGCCAGTTTCGGCGGCTGATCGGAGGAATCCTCATTGTCCGCAGCTCCGGCAAGCGGCGAGTGATATGCGGGGACAGGCGCGCCGGACTGATCCTGTTGGGTGGGCTGTTGAGCACGTACGGCTGGCGCACAAGCCAGCGCCAGCAAGCAACCCATCCGCACACCGCTGCGCAACGTAAGCATGTTCGCCTCTACGGAACCACGATCGTGTCGCCAGCTTTCAGCAGAATATTCTGCTCGCTTTTCTTCCCGCCGACGACGTCCTTATAGTTAAAAGGGTATTTCTCCTGCCTTCCGGAGATCTGGCGAAGGACGTAAATGCCCTTCTCTCTAGCGAATTGCGTGAATCCACCCGCACTCGACAACGCTTGCAGCACGGTCATTCCCGGCAACAGCGGGTAAGCGCCGGCGCGGTTCACTTCGCCCAAAATATAAACGCGCTGACTGTTGATCTGGCTAACGATCACGGTAACTTGCGGGTTCGTGACGTATTTCTTCAGGCCTTCCGTAATCTGCGTCGCTAGTTGGGTAGGCGTTAGGCCCGCCGCCATGACGTCGTTCAGCAAGGGCAAGGAGATCTTTCCATCCGGGCGAACCGGAACCAGCCGCGTAAGTTCAGGCTCTTTCCAGACGTTGATGTCGAGCATGTCCTGGGCACCGATGATGTAGTTTGGATCGTCGGTAACAGGTTTCGGTGAGGCGGTGTTCGAACTCTGAGCGGCAGCGGGTTTCGACGACCTTGAATCATCGCTTCCCTCTTGTGCTCGGACCGGTATCGCCGGCCCCAGAAGGAAAAGAGCCATGACTAAAACTGTGCCTTTCAACATCAGTGTCTCCTGCCGTGCTAGTTCGTTTCAGTTCCCTCGAATCCAATCTGTTTGAGCTTATACAGCAGCGATTTGTAACTGATCTGTAATTCCTGCGCCGCTCGCTTGCGGTTCCAGCGCGTTCGCGCCAGCGCTTTCATGATCATCTCGCGCTCGGCTTCTCGCGAAGCGGCGCGCGCGGCTGCCTTTAAGGAGCAGCTTTGCCCGGTGCCGCTCTCGCTTTTCTCCGGAGGCGTGGGTGTTACATCGAGTTCCGCGAGGGCCAGTTGCTCGTCGCCGAGAGCCACAATTTTCTTCACAACATTTTCGAGTTCGCGGATATTTCCCGGCCACGAGTGATCGAGAAACATCCGAAGCGTTCGTGGGCTCAGCGTGGGTCGCGGCCTCGCGAATCCGGCCGCGTGCTTGGTTAGAAAACATTCCACAAGCAGCGGAATATCTTCTTTGCGCTCTCGCAGCGGCGGCAGGCGCAGGCACACTCCGTTGATCCGGTAATACAGTTCATTGCGAAATCGTCCGGCGCGCATTTCTTCATCGAGATTCCGATTCGTTGCCGACACGACGCGGGAAGTGAGCATGCCCGCTCGCGATGTAGTATCGCCGTCGGGAAGCGCATATAGCAGGTTGCGTTGGCACGAAGCGTCCAACTCGCTAATCTCATCGAGAAAAATTGTTCCAGCAGCGACGCTGCCCGCCTCGCCGTTGCCGTTCCTGTTCAGTCCCAGTTCCGAAGAAATCGTGGCTGAGTTCATTGAAGCACAGGAAATCCTTGCGAACGGTTCGTTCCGCCGCTTTGAGAGCTCGTGAACCCGCTTAGCTACCATCTCTTTGCCGGTGCCGCTCTCGCCCACCAAAAGAATTGGAATGTTGGTCGGAGCAATCTCGGCAAGCACGATTTCGATAGTCTGCATGGCCGGACTGATCCCGCCTACGAAATCGCCCTTCTCGAATTCAATGGCCCGGCTAGCAGCGGTATTCGTCATAAAATCGCGGGTGCCTCAAGCCTCTTTGGCCCGATCATCATGGATACGGCGAAAAGGACACAAATCGGTCCACTACTACAGTGTTGGTGGATTGCACGGTGCGTGCCAGCTGCATTAAGTCCCCAGTTCTGCTTTAGATCATTCATTATAATGTCCTTAGCTAAAGATCAGTGAAATCGCTTTCTCTCTTTTGTCCTAGAAATTCCCACGTAGATTCCACCATTGGGCAAAGTCTTTCCTCTTTATTCCCGACTGCAAGACTTCTTCTTAGCCCCCAAAACTTGGCCTTACTTAGTTCTAATCAGTAACCTCTTGGGCCCCTGGGGCTTCTCCAGGTGGGAGGTAAGTAGTAAGTAACGTACTATCAGTCTGTTATCCGGCGATAGAAGCGGTGCGCTAGAATTGTGCGTCAAAGAATTCTGACTCAGCACCCGCTTTTTTTGCACGTTGATTGCGAACGAAAAACTGTAGTATTGCTTGAATCGGAGGTCTGTCGAGCACCGATGCCGATGACGGCCGAGAGCCCGGTTCTTGAAGGTTTGCGCACCGCGGAGCGCGGTTGGCAGACTCGTGTGCAGGCGTCTCTGGTCGCAGCTCTGCTTGTCATACTGTACTACCACATACTGTTCTCCTTAGCAGCCCAGTGGTGGGAAGATCCCAACTATTCTCATGGATTCATAGTCCCTCTTTTCTGTGGCTGGATCGTTTGGAAAGAACGGAAGCGAATTCTTGGCGAGCCCGTCTTCCCGAGCTGGTTCGGTCTGCTAGTCGTTCTGGGCGGCCTGGGAACCCTTGTGCTGGGAGTTCTGGGCGCCGAGCTTTTTCTATCCAGAACTTCTTTCCTGATTGTAATTGCCGGGCTGATCATTCAATTTCAGGGCTGGCGCCGTTTTCGCGCGATGCTGTTTCCGTGGGCGGTGCTATTTCTAATGATTCCCCTCCCGGTGATTGTCTTTAATCAAATCGCGTTGCCGTTGCAGTTTCTGGCATCGCGACTTGCCAGTGAAATGCTCTCGGTTTTGGGAGTTCCCGTGTTGCGAGAGGGCAATGTTATTAATTTGCCTTCGTTGTCTCTTGATGTCGTGGAAGCATGCAGCGGATTGCGCTCTCTCGTGTCGCTGGTGACTTTGGCGGTCTTTTACGGTTACCTCTTTGAGCCGCGCACCTCCCGTCGCGTGTTCCTCGTTCTATCCTCCATTCCGATAGCAGTCGCCGCGAACGGCTTCCGGATCATGGGAGCCGGGTTGCTTGGTGAGTATTGGAGTCCCGATAAAGCGGAGGGATTTTTTCATTTGTTCTCTGGCTGGCTGGTCTTTGTTCTGTCGTTGGGACTTCTGGTGCTCTTCCACAAGATCCTTGGATGGTTTGGCCGGCGTCCGCACGCGAGGCCCGCACGATGATATCTCCCATCGCGTGGCGGCGATTCGTTCCGGTGGTGCTGCTGCTCGCCGCCACAGCGGCCCTTCTTCATGCACGTGGTGCGATTGAGACTGTGCCGCCGCACGTGGAACTGGCTTCATTTCCGGCCGAAATCGATAGGTGGCACGGAACCGACGTCCCAATGAGTTCCGACACTCTTGCGGTGTTGGGCCCGGGGCAGTTCCTGGTGCGCGACTATCGCCGTTCCGCTGGGGAACCCTATGTAAATTTATACGTGGCTTATTTCCCGTCCCAGAAAACAGGAGACACGATCCATTCTCCCCAGAATTGCCTGCCGGGCGCCGGCTGGACTCCGCTGCAAGCGGGCCATATTTCCTTGCAACGGAGCGACGGTACAACTATCACGGTCAATCGCTTCATTATCTCGAAGGGCGTGGTCCGCCAGTTGGTGCTCTATTGGTATCAAGCGCACGATCGTGTCACACCCAGCGAATACTGGGCCAAGATTTACCTAGTCACCGACGCGATCCGCATGAATCGCACTGATGGAGCGCTGGTGAGAGTCGTTACGCCCATCGCGAACGGAGACGTGGATTCGGCGCAGGTTCGCGCACTCGACTTTACTCACCGGGTGCTTCCCCTGCTTGACTCTTACATACCCCGCTGATCCGATACCCATTCCGGCACCGGCGGCTACGCGCTAAAATTGCAATTCGGCTCGCTGAGGCGGAGAAAAATGGAATTTGGTAAGACAAATCGATTTTGGACGAGCTTGATTCTCGGAGCGGGCTTGCTGGCCGGTTGTTCCCGCGACCCCCAGGTCGCTAAGAAGAAGCACCTCGATAAAGGCGATTCTTACTTCCAGGCCGGCAAATATCGCGAGGCCGCAATCGAGTATCAGAACGCAATCCAGATTGACCCGCGCTTCGCCCCGGCCCACCTCGAACTGGCGGAATGCTATCTCAAGCAGCAGGATTGGCAACGCGGGTATCAGGAACTGTTACGCGCCATCGAACTTGACCCTGACAATTGGAAAGCTCACCTGATGTTAGGGAATATTCTCCTTGCTTCTGGACGGTTCCCGGACGCGCGCGATCGCGCCGGCACTATCCTAAAGGGCGACCCGCAAAACGCCGAGGCCCAAATGCTGCTCGCGAGTGCCGACGCGGGCGAAGGAGACACTGCAAAAGCGTTGGGCGAGGCCCAAAAAGGCCTGCAAATGGATCCCAATCGCGCACCGTCATACATCAACGTCGCGCTACTCCAGGAAAAGAACGGCGACATCACCGGCGCCGAATTGAACTTTCGGAAAGCCGTCACACTCGACCCCAAGTCTGTTTCGGGCCTCGTCGCGTTCGGCGACTTTCTCGAGCGGCACAACCGCTGGCCTGAAGCGCAAAAACAATTCGAGTCCGCAATCGCCCTGAATCCTAAGAATCCCATGCCTCACGCATCCCTCGTCTCTCTCTATTTGAGCGAGGGGAAGCAGTCCACAGCGGAGCAAGCCGCTTCCGCAGCAAAGGACGCCCTGAAAGACACTCCCGCCGGTTATCGCATTCTCGGCGATTTCTATCTGAGCCAGGGTGAATCCGATAAAGCGCTCGCGGAATTTGCATCGCTCCATTCCGAACACCCGAAAGACTCAGTCACAACTAGAACGTACGTGCAGCTACTGATTCAACAGAATCGGCTCGATGAGGCCACCAAGGTCGATGACGCGATCTTGAAGGATTCTCCGAAGGACACGGATGCTCTGGTTCTCCGTGGCCAGATCCTCACGCGCCAAGGTCAGGCCGCCGACGCCGTCCACATCTTGGAAGGCACCGTAAAGGACGCGCCCAACAGCGCTGCCGCGCATTACTATCTGGGCTTGGCCTATGCAGGCACCTCGAATCTCGGCCGCGCCGAATCGGAATGGCGCCAAGCCGTGAAACTCCAGCCCAGAATGACCGAAGCTCAACGGGCTCTCGCGAATCTTGCCTATCACAAGGGCGACACAACACTGTTGACCGAAAGCAGCGAGCAACTGATCAAAGTCGAGCCGCGAGCGCCGGAAGGGTACGTCTTCCATGCACAGGCCCAGCTTCTCAAGAACGATCCGTTGGCAGCCGAGGCGGATCTCAAGAAAGCCATGGAGGTCGCTCCACAAAGTCCCAGCGCATACACCAGCATGGGCGATCTTCGGCTGATGCAAAAACGTTATGACGAGGCCGAAAAGTTCTTTACGCAAGCGCTTGCCTTGAACCCCTCTTCCGATGGCGCACTCAGAGGATTGGTGAACGTCGATATTTCGCGCAAACAACCCGCGAAGGCGCTAAAGCGCGTTCAGGATCAAATCGCGATCATCCCCAAGAGCAGCGCCTTTTACACTCTGCTCGGCCAGACCGAAATCCAGAATCAGGACAAGACCAAAGCGGAGGCGGCATTCCAGAAAGCAGTCGAGCTCGACAACAACAATGTCCCTGCTTTCCTATTTCTTGCCGCTGTTCAAGTGGATCGCGGCTCCGTCGATCAAGCCATCGGTGGATACCAGCGCGCGCTCCAGTCTAACCCGCGTGACGTCCGCCTTTATATTTCGCTTGGAGGCTTGCTTGAAAGGAAAGGGGAATGGCAGCAGGCCGAGGATGATTACAAAAAGGCCCTCGAAATCCGGCCGGATTATCCTGCCGCGGCCAACAATCTCGCCTATCTGATGCTCGAGCACGGCGGAAACATCAACGTGGCGCTTTCCCTCGCGCAAACGGCTCGCAAAGGCCTGCCCGATCTTCCGAATGCTGCCGACACCCTCGGCTGGGCCTACTACAATCAGGGCGCCTACAGTTCCGCAATCGACCTTTTGCAGGAAGCCACCAAGGGAAATCCGCAAAGCCCTACTTATCATTACCATCTTGGCCTGGCTTATCAGAAGTCCAACAATCCAACGCTGGCGAAAAAGGAATTCGAAGCCGCGCTCAAGATCAATCCCCGCTTCGATCATTCGGACGAAATTAGGAAGCTCCTGAGCGAGTCTCGCTAACGGATTCCCCGCGACGCGCGACAGAGACCGCGCTCTTCAAAAGCGATGGAAGTGAGCCAAAGGAAATGCGGATTTACGAGCGTTTCATTTCCATTTGCGGGTTGCTTACTCGCTCGAAACCATGGATGCCTCGTTGACTAACGATACCGACGTACTCATCGTCGGCGCAGGACCCACCGGACTAGTCCTGGCTCTATGGCTGACGCGCTTAGGCGTGCGCGTTAAGATCATTGACAAGACGGCGGAACCGGGTACGACCTCGCGTGCACTTGCCGTGCAGGCGCGCACGCTTGAATTGTACGGCCAGATCGGTCTCGCTGAAGCGGTTGTCGGGCATGGGCGGAAGATCGGCGCTGTGAATCTTTGGGTAGCCGGTAAGAAGGCAGCGCACGCTGTCTTTGCCAACATGGGCTCCGGCCTTAGCCCATTCCCTTACGCGCTGATTTTTCCCCAGGACGAACATGAGGATCTATTGATTGCTCGCCTGGCCGCATCCGGCGTCCAAGTCGACCGTCAAACCGAGCTCTTGGGCTTCGAGGATTCAGCTGGTCGTGTCCACGCGCGTCTCAAGCGGCCGGACGGAACCCAGCAGACATGCGAGGTAGCCTACATTGCCGGCTGTGATGGCGCGCATTCCATCGTGCGTGAAGCGCTCAACATCCGTTTTCCGGGCGGCACATACGCTCACCTATTCTACGTCGCCGATGTGCAAGCGAGCGGTCCCACCATCAATGGCGAACTCCACGTAGCACTGGATAGAACCGATTTTCTCGCGGTCTTCCCGCTGAAGGGCGAAGGAAGCGCGCGGCTCATCGGCACGGTCCGCGAGGAAGCCGAACAGGAGCATAAGGATCTGTCGTGGAACGACGTAAGCAAGCGCGTGCTCGAATGGATACGCATCGACGTCGAGCGCGTGAACTGGTTCTCAACCTATCGCGTCTACCATCGGGTTGCCGACCATTTTTGTAAGGGTCCTGCCTTCCTTCTAGGCGACGCCGCCCACATCCACAGTCCCGTGGGAGGCCAAGGAATGAACACTGGCATCGGCGACGCAGTGAACCTCGCCTGGAAACTTGCCGCCGTCCTGCACGGGCGGGCGGACCCTTCGCTTCTCGAGAGTTACGAGCCGGAACGCATCGCCTTCGCTCGCCGCCTGGTCGCCACCACGGATCGGGCGTTCACAGGCGTCACCAGTTCCGGAGCCATCGCCAGGCTTATCCGGCTGCACGTGGTTCCGTTTTTGTTCCCGTTCCTTTTCGCGTCTAAGATGCTGCGCCGCTACATGTTTCGCACGGTATCCCAAACGGCCGTGAACTACCGTGGAAGCAGCTTCAGCCAGGGACACGCGGGAAGGGTTCACGGCGGAGATCGTTTGCCCTGGCTGAAAGCGGACTTGAATGGCGTCGACAACGATAACTTCGCGCCGCTGACTTCTCTGGATTGGCAGGTCCACGTGTACGGCGATGCCGCGCCTGAGATCCATGCAATGTGTGAGGATCGAAAACTGCCTCTGCACATTTTTCCATGGCGGCCGGATATGAGCCGCCCGGGCTTGCGCCGCAACGCCGTCTATCTTGTCCGGCCTGACGGTTACGTGGCATTGGCCGACTCACGTGGCAATGCCTCGGCAGTAATCTCCTATCTCGACGCGCGTAAGCTCGCCTCCTCCAAGTAGAAACTCAATTTGCGCGCACGCCGGGATTAGCTGCGACCGTTCATCGAGGCCATTGTTCCTCCTGAAATGACCTGGGAACCTACTGCGCGCTGCAGTAAAATGCGCGAACGCATGGACGCGAAGACCAGGCAAAAAACGCTGCGCTTGCTCTCGAACGGCGTCTACGTGCTGACCTCGCGCGCCGGTGATCGCCTCGGCGTCGCCACCGTCACCTGGGTTTCGCAGGCTTCCTTCAAGCCACCGCTCCTCATGGCCGCGGTCCGCAGGAGCAGCAACGTGTTTCACTGTCTGGCCGGGAGCCGCGTCGCCGCTCTCCACATTCTCGCCAGCGATCAGCGGGACGTGGCCCAGAAATTCTTCTCCCCAACCAAGGGCAAGGACGGTTCGTTGAACGGCGAGCCCTTTACGACCGGCAAGACGTCGTCGCCCATCCTGCGAAATATTGGCGCCTACGTCGAGTGTAAGGTTATCGACATTCGCGAAGAATATGGCGATCATGCTGTCATATTGTTGGAAGTCATCGAAGCCGTTTGTAGCGAAGATTTCCGGCCGCTCACGATCGCCGACTCCCCTTGGGAATACGGCGGGTAGCCCGGCTTGCCTACTCTTCGCCTGCGCCCCCGCCTCGCGCTTCTCCATGAATCTCATTGAGACATCCCGGCCAAGTCCACTATAATTGAGTGTTTGAAGGCAGTGAGAGGACTCACAGAGATATGTTGAAAAGTATTCAGCAGCGGGATCTCGATCGAAACCGGTGGATCAAGATCACCATGGGCATCATTCTAGTGATCATCTCGGTGACCATGGTCCTCACCATGATTCCCGGGCCGGTCGGCACCATGAATACGAAGGCCGACACCGTCGCAAACGTCGCCGGGCAGGACATCAGCATCACCGACGTACAGCGCCAGCTCACTCAAGCGATGCGCGGACAGGCTATTCCCGAAGTCCTGAAGGGAATTTACGCCAAGCAAATAGTCGATCAGATGATTTTCCAGCGCGCGCTCGAGTTCGAAGCCCGGCGCCTGGGAATTCGCGTCACTCCCGAGGAACAGCGCGACCGCATTAAGCAGATTCTTCCAACCGCTTTCGCCGGCGATTCGTGGCTCAAGGACCGCTATGCCACCGAAGTCCAAACACGCGCGGGCATGTCCGTAGAAGATTTTGAAACGTTCCTGCGGAACCAGATGTTGCTCGAGAAGTTCCACCAGCTCGTCACCGACGGAATTTCGGTGACGCCGGAAGAGATTCAACAGGATTTCCGCCGCCGGAACGAAAAGGTTCGTATCGAATACGCCCTGATTAAGCCCGCCGAGCTGGCCTCTGCGATTCGCCCCACCGAAGCGGACCTCGCGGTCTACTTCACGAAAAATGCCGCGAAGTACCAGGTTCCCGAGAAGCGTTCGACTCGCTACGCCCTGCTCGACCTTGCCAAACTACGCGAGCACACTACCGTATCGGACGACGCTCTGCGCGCTTACTACGACGCGCATATCGACCAATTCAAAGTCGAGAACCGCGCTCACGTCGAACACATCCTTTTCAAGATTATCGGCAAGACCGACGCCGAAATTGCTGAGATCCGCCAAAATGCCGAAGACGTTCTCAAGAAAGCCAAAGGCGGCGCCAATTTCGAGGATCTCGCAAAGAAATATTCCGAGGATGACGGCACCAAGGTTAAGGGCGGCGACCTCGGCTGGATAGTCGAAGGGCAAACCGTGCCGGAGTTTCAGAAAGTGGCGTTCAGCGAGCCAAAGGGCGCCATTTCAGATCTCGTCAAAACTCAATACGGCTTCCACATTATTAAGGTACTCGACCGCGAAACCGCGCACACGAAGACGCTGGAAGAGGTCCGAAACGATATTACGCCCATACTTCTCGATGAAAGGCTCAACGCGCAAGCCAACGACATCTCCGCTCAAATGGCGGCAGCCATCCGCCAGTCGAACCGCCAATCTCTCGATGATTTGGCGAAGAAATTCAATCTCGAGTTGGGACAAACTCCGCCCGCTTCCATCACCGAGGCGGTCGGCGCATTGGGCAGCTCGCAAGATCTTCACCAGGTTGTCTTTCAGCTTCGTCCCGGCGAGTTGAGCGCTCCTCTCCAGCTTCCGCAGGGTTTCGTCATCATCTCATTGCAGGATGTCCTACCGGCGCATCAGGGAACACTGGCGGAAGTCCACGACAAAGTGCTCTCAGACTACCAGCAGGATAAGTCGCTCGAACTCGCGCGCGCCAAAGCGGACGATTTCGCCAAGCGCGTTCAATCCGGCGAAGATTTCGACAAAGCCGCCAAAGCGCTCGATCTCACCGTCAAGACGCCCGAGCCATTTTCTCGCACTGGTACCGTTCCAGACCTCGGCACAGCCCAGCAACTTTCGGCCTCCTTCGGAATGCCGGTCGGCCAGCTCAGCGCCCCCACGCAGATCGCGGGAAACTGGCTGATTTACAAGGTCGTCGGCCACGAGGCCGTGATTCCCGAAGATCTCGCCAAGCAGAGCGACCAGATTCGCCAGGAACTGCTGGCGGGCAAGCAGCAAGCAGCCTTCGATGCCTTCCGCATCGCGCTGGAAGACCGCCTGAAAGCCGAAGGCAAGTTGGCCATCAACGCGGACGCCATCAAGCGCGTAACGCGCTCTAGCTAGCCCGCCATAACTACTGTAAACTACTGATAAAATACAACTTACTACGAGGCAACTCCACTCTTGCTCTCGTGGCTCTTCTTTCGCTAGAATATTCCCATCCGCAGAGCCGGCCTCGATAGCCAGCGAGGCCTGATCCTGAAGGCTGAACCTTTCCCGGCCTGACGCTTCTTGGCAGTTCGAAATCGATTCCGTCAGGAGATTACTATGCCGTCGAGAAGGCCAAGATCCAGCGAACTTGAGATTTTCCCAGTTTCACACAGGACCGGGCTCCGTTCATCAAGATTGATCCCTGGAAAAGTGACGTCAATTGTCACTCCTGCGAGCAAAACGCTGAGGAGCACCATGTCATCGAAGAGCGTCACTTCCGGCAACGAGTATGTTTGCGCCATCGAAAGGAACCAGAACGGCAAGTACAACGTCCGCGTCCGCGCCGTTTTCGGGCACGATGGCTGGACCTTGCCCGTCTATTTCCTCGCCTCGTCCTTTAACGCCGCCATGAAGAAGCTCGAAGAATCGCTCCAGCTCCTCCAGAAGAACGAGGAACGCCTGCGCTTCTGGGGCGTCGAGCGCACCGACGATCCCAACATGGCCGGTGATCTCCTCCAGGAGCACGGCCTCTGGCTCGACCGCCGCCGCGAGTTCCCGCGCAAAGTCGCTGAACTCGGCGTCCAGCGCGAGCGCCAGGTACCGGCCTCGATGCTCGCTCCGTTGCGCCGCGTCCTAGCCGACGCCGTGACGGGCCCCCGGGTAGCCGCCGCCGGCGACTAATCGCGCGTCGCAGCGCGTCCCACTGGGTATTCACCTTCACGAATCTCGATGTTCACCACATCAGATGGCGCAGCACCCTTGGTGACGACACTAAAACCAACTTGATCACGCTTTGTAGGGAATGCCACAAGATTCTGCACAGATCTTAAGACTGGACACCGCGCTCAGGTTTGATCAGGGCCTCCCAAACAGGAGGCTCCGCAGCCCGATTTTTCTGGTGTCAGACGGTTTGGTCAAGAATCGGATCGAGAATCGATTTATTTGTAATCTACGGAATGATTTCGATGCCACTGGATTTCGGCACGTCAGCCGTGCCCTTGATATAGGAGATTGTGATCTTCCCGGTTGCGTCCGCCGTGCTCGTGAACTGCTCCACCAGCGCCTTGTTTGCCCCACCGGCCGTCGTAAAGATGTCGAAGTTGTTCAGTACCGTGCTCCCGTTGATCGCAACGTTGAACACCCTGTATCCCGCATTCCTAAATGCGATTTCTGCAAAGTGCAGCCGCACCGTGTACTTGCCCCCAGGCGTCAGGTTCGGAACCGTGTACGTGAACACTCCCCAGCGCTCGCTCTGATACACCGCCGCGGGCGCCGGATTCGTCACTCCGCTGGTGTTGATCGTATTCGTGCTGAACCCTGCGTTTCCACCACTGAAATCTTTATCCGCCAGCCAACTCCCGACCGCTCCACCCCCGGAATTGACCTGAAGCGTTGCCGACGAGATCGCGGTCACTGCCGGAATGATCTCGATGCCGCTCGACTTTGGGTAGTCCGCAGTGCCCTTTTGGTATGCGATTGTGATCTTCCCAGTCGTATCCGCCGTGCTCGTGAACTGCTCCACCAGCGCCTTGTCGGCTCCGCCCGCCGTTGCGAAGATGTCGAAATTGTTCAGTACCGTGCTCCCGTTGATCGCAACGCTAAACACTCTTGCTCCGGCACTGGTAAATGCGATCTCTGCAAAGTGCAGCCGGACTGTGTACGTGCTCCCAGGCGTCAGGTTCGGAATCGTGTACGTGAACACTCCCCAGCGCTCGCTCTGATATACCGCCGCCGGCGCCGGATTCGTCACTCCGCTGGTGTTGATCGTTGCTGTTGTGGACGACGTGCTTCCGCCGCTGAAATCTTCATCCGCCAACCAACTCCCGACCGTCCCACCCCCGGAATTGACCTGTAACGACGCCGGCGGAGTCCCCACCGCCGGAATGATTTCGATGCCACTGGACTTCGGCTGGTCTGCCGAGCCCTTCTGGTATCTGATCGTGATCTTCCCGGTCGCATCCGCTGTGCTCGTAAACTGCTCTACCAGCGCCTTGTTCGCTCCTCCTGCTGTCGCGAAGATGTCGAAATTGTTCAGTACCGTGCTCCCGTTGATCGCAACGCTAAACACCCTTGCTCCCGCACTCGTGAATGCGATCTCCGCAAAGTGCAGCCGTACTGTGTACGTCCCCACAGGCGTCAGGTTCGGAACCGTGTACGTGAACACCCCCCAGCGCTCGCTCTGATACACCGCCGCGGGCGCCGGATTTGTCACTCCGCTGGTTTTGATCGTTGCTGTTGTGGACGACGTGCTTCCGCCGCTGAAATCCTTATCCGCCAACCAACTCCCGACCGCCCCACCCCCGGAATTGATTTGCAGCGTTGCCGTCTGGCTCACCGTCAGCGATACCGACGCCGTGTGCGTTACGCTGCCACTGGTTCCCGTGATCGTCAGCGGGTAAGTTCCAGCCGCTGTCGCAGTGGTCGTGCTCCCCGTC
>Ga0185299_10002162_pt1 | contig 31998 bp, 41 predicted proteins | sample PaiPotPPA55metaG_FD_128002 | JGI IMG/M metagenome (GOLD analysis project Ga0185299, IMG submission 128002) | Iron sulfur acid spring bacterial and archeal communities from Banff, Canada, to study Microbial Dark Matter (Phase II) - Paint Pots PPA... ...
CCCATGGTCGGCGGTATCTTCACATCGTTCCTGCTTGAACTCATCGTCTACCCGGCCGTGTACGAAATCTGGAAGGGATTTGAAGTTCGGAAGCTGGCCAAGGAGGCCGTATGACGCTTGTTAGAGTTTTTGCTTTGACAGCATTAGTGCCGTTGTTCACGATGGCTGCTCCAGAGAATAGTGCGTTCGATCTGAAGGTCACCCGCGTGCGAACGTTGCGCGACCAGCCCGGCGATCTTCATATCGACGGCCAGGGCATCGCGTTTCGGTCCGCCGATGGCAAGACTAGCATCGCCATCGCGATGAAGGATTTGCGCGACGTTGATGTTGCTGACGCGCACGCACTTCGCTTCGGAACATATGAGGTTCAAAAGTGGAAACCCGTGGAGCGAGTCGAGTATACGTTTCGTGCGCCGCCAGACACTTCGGTCGAGGATCTCGGGAACTTTCTTACAGCTCACGTTCACCGGACGGTCGTGGGGCATTACCCGGAAGAGTCCCAATTCCAAGCCGCTGCATACCACCGGCGCGTGCGTGCGGGCACTAATGGACTGCTGAGGATCGGCCTGGAATCGATTCAATTTGTCAGCGATAAACCGGCCGATTCCCGAACCTGGCTTTATAGGGACATCGAAACCATTGGAAGGCCGGATTCGTTCCGCTTCCGGGTGACGACGAACCGCGAGACGTACGTTCTCGAACTCAAAGAGGACCTCCCGGAAGCGGCGTACGAGCTTGCGTGGAGCAAAATCTACAACCTCGAAAGGAGCGGCAAATGAAACAGTAGCGGTGCAAGCAGCGGTGAAGAACAAGGCAGTCTAAATCTCAATTTCAAGAAAGGTAAAACATCATGAATACGAAAAGAAGCATTCTTGCAGCGGTGCTGGCATTTGCGTGCCTGTTTGCCGTAAACAGCTTTGGTCAGGACAAGGCCAAAGGGAAAGCCAAATCGTACACATTCCACGGCAAGGTTACTGCAGTGACCGAGAAGGGACTGACGGTCAACGGTGAGAAGGTGGAAGGCTGGATGGACGCCATGACGATGACCTATCCCGTCGACAAGCCTGACGCGTTGAAGATGGTGAAGGTGGGCGACCAAATCATGGCTACCGTGTACGAGGGCGACATGACCCTCCACAACGTTATGACCATGCCGCCAGGCAAGATGACCATGCCGCAGGACAAGGCTGATAAGCAGAAGTCAACGAAATGAAGTGGGATAGGGCGATGCCCCGCGTCCGCGCATCGCTCTTCATCCTGCCACGAAACAGACGCCTTAAACAGAGCATTATAAGGAGACCAAACCGTGAAACGTAGAAACATCCTCGTGGCGATCACCAGTCTTGTCGTTCTGGCGATATCCTCACCTTCGCAATCAGCCGGCCCGTTGGTGACCGTCTTCAAGAACCCAACTTGCGGGTGCTGTGGAAAATGGGTGGAACATCTCAAAGCAAACGGCTTCACCGTCCAAGTCCAGGAAGTGAATGACACCTCGGCGTATGAAAAACAATACCGCGTTCCGCGAAGCATGGTGTCCACCGCGGTGGTGAATGGCTACACAATAGAGGGACACGTTCCGGCCGCGGAGATCAAACGCCTCTTAAGTGAGCGGCCCAAGGCGGTCGGGCTGGCGGTCCCTGGTATGCCGGTTGGATCTCCTGGAATGGAGGCGGCCCATAGCGAAGCCTATTCCGTCTTCGTGTTCGATGAAAGCGGCCAGGCCTCTGTATACGCGCGCTATCCGGCGCGGTAGTCGCGGCGAACGCCGGTTTCGGTAGATGGCGTGGAAGTTCGCCGGAACCAGGGTCCGCCCCGGTCGTGAGATTTCCGGCGTCTGCCGGCCCAAAATGGACGAAACCTATCAAAAAGGTTCGCATCGAGTGGTCCTTGTGCACGGGATCACCGGATCGAGTCGATTCTTCAGGTGGCTGGAGGATCGGCTGCACCCTGGTCCTGTGAAGGCAGAGACTCTCTCTTTCGACCTCATGGGTTTCGGCGCTAACAAGGATGTCAAAAGCGATTACAGCGCCGCCCAGCAACTTCGATTCATGACCGACAGAATTGAGGAGCGTTTTCCATCCGGGAAGTTGGTTCTGATCGGACACTCGCTGGGAGGCGTGTTGGCTCTCGCCTGGACTGTCGAACACTTGTCTCGCGTTTCGCATCTCATTTTGCTAAATACACCGCTTGGAAAAAGTCGCGAGGATATCGTTCATAGCCTGGGACACGGACCTCTGAGTTGGGCTACGTTGCTTCTTCGGCAAAAGCCGCTTGCCCACTTGACCCACTTGGCTTGCGTGCTCATGAGAATCCCCGGCGTCGAGCGAGCGTTCCGGTTTCTGAAACCTTCCTACGTCCCGGATGAAGTTTTCGAAGATTATGTCCGGCACAGTTGGAGGAGCCTTAAGGCAACCTTCGATCAAATTCTTTTGAACGTTCCAGGCGTACGCCTGGTGCGGCAAATTCATAGTATTCCGATTCTGAATCTCATGGGCCAGAAGGACGACGAAATCTCGCGAAGAACCATCGATCAGGCAAATGTCGAAAACGCCGTTATGCCGGGAGGCCACCTGATGCTATTAGAACATCCGCTTGAAACTTCGCAAGCGATCGAACGTTTTCTGACACGGGAGATTCCGGCTTAGCAGGTGGCCAACAGCGGCGGTCGATTTCGAAGTGGTGTCGAAAACGGATTCGCACGCCGCGTGCGTCTAATTAGTAGATGATCCACATTAACTGGGACCCTACGCCATATCTTGGTCCGATTCCGATCAACTGGTATGGGCTCAATTTTCTAGTCGCCTTCGTCCTCAGCGGACTTCTTGTTCGGAAGTGGGCTCCACAGTGGGGGTTTTCGAAAACCCAAATCGAGAGCCTGCTGGCCTGGATTCTCGTTGGAGCGATCATTGGCGCCCGGATCTATTTTGTAGTCCAGAACGATTTCGTCGACTATCTGAGCCATCCGTGGAGAATTGCGGCGCTCTGGGAAGGAGGTTTGGCGTTCTTTGGCGGGCTCGCCGGAGGGATCCTCGCCGCATTCCTCTACGCCCGGAGACACGGTCTTTCGTTCTTGCGTCTCGGTGACCTATTTGCACCGGCTATCCCATTCGGTGGGGCTATCGGGCGCATTAGCTGCGGGCTCGATGGAATGGATTACGGCACGCCGACATCGCTGCCCTGGGGCATTGTATATGAAAATCAGAATAGCTTCGCGCCGATTGACGGAGTCAGCCGACATCCGGACCAGTTCTACGAGCTAGTTGGCGACATGATCATCGCGGCCGTCCTGATCAAAATCCGGCGCAGACTGCCGGAAGGAGCGGCGTTCTTCCTCTATCTCGTGCTCTTCAGCGTACTCCGTTTCTTCCTCTTCTTCGTGCGAGGAAACGTGCCTGAAGTACTGCTCGGTCTGAAAAACGGGCAGTGGACTGCGCTGGCTATTCTTGCGGTCGCCGTGCCGGCCCTGGTAATTAGAGGCTCTCGAAGACCGGCTATTTTGATCAAGTAAATCAACCGGGAACATTGCGTGTCCCGAAGCTATCCTTGATTGTCCCATCCCATTTCGTTGGCGCTGCTCCTCAAGATTACAAATCGCGCCGGCAACCACGGCCGGCAGCGTGAGGAGATTGAGCTCCTGGTCGCCGCCGGTGCCAGAGTTGAGGCGCAATGGCTGGATTTTGAAAACGTGCGGGCCGATCCGGCGATGGTAGCGGCTCTGAGGCGCGTTGGGATTTAAGTACCAGGTTCCAGGCAAAACGCGGCCGAACCGTAAACAGTCACTTCGATGAAGCCTTCATTTTTTGCCCACGCTTCGTTTTGTGCGTTGTGGCTCGCTTGGTCTTGCGGGCGACACGCTTCTTCGGCGCAGATTCAAACAGGAGCGCCTCCACCTGGGCGGCCGCTGCCTCCTGCATGTGTGGAAGCACGTGAGAATAGGTATCGAGGGTGAAGGCAACACTTGCGTGCCCCAGTTGCTCGGAAACAACCTTGGCGGGAACGCCAGCGCCGAGCGCCAGAGTTGCCGCGGTGTGACGCAGATCGTAAAGCCGGATGCGCGGCAATTTGGCGCGCTCGAGAATGACTTGAAAGTTCCGTTGCACGAGATTCCGTTCATTCAGCGGGTTGCCGCTCGAATTCACGAAGATCAGATCCGCCGCCGCGACATCGCCATTGCTGAGGTCGCGGTCCCGGACCTGGGCGTCGCGGTAATCGGCGAGAAGCTTGAGGACCGATGCCTGAAGCTTCACTAGACGACGGCTGCGCGCGCGTTTCGTATCTGCAAAGCGCCAGCCACCGCCCTTGATCGGTTCGAGCGTTCTTGCAATGCTGACCGTACCCTTGCTGAAACTTATGTCCGGCCACTTGAGCGCAAGATATTCGCTCGGTCGCATGCCGGTGGTGAGAGCGACTGCGAACAACACGTGATATGGATCTTGTGCGGCTTCTTTCAGAAAATCCCTCGCCTGCTGGGGATTCAGAACTTGAATTTCCCCCTTCGCTTGCTTTGGGAGGTCCACGCTCAGGGCAGGATTCTGCGGAATCAATTTCCACTTTACGGCCTGCTGTAGGGCGGAGCGGAGGACCGCATGCGTGAACCGAACCGTTCGGGCCGATAGTCCGCGCTCCTGCATGTCCGCATACAGGCCCTGGATTTCCAGAGGTTCGATCTTCGAAGCCGGCCGGCTGCCCAGAGCTGGCCGCACGTACCGTCTAAGCAGCGCCTCATAGTCGCGATGGGTCTTCGCTCGGAGTTTCGGTTTCGCCGCCGTCTCCAGCCACTTGTCGAGATAACCATCGAGGCTCATCCGGGACGGTTCGAAGAAAACACCGAGATCGCGATCCCGCTGGCTTCGGCTGAGATACGCTTGCGCATCCCGCAACGTGCCATGAATCGTCTTGTTGACGTATTTGCGCTTCCCCGATTCCGAATCCCGCCCCATGAAGACGCGCACCAGCCAGGTGCGCTCGCCTCTCGGAATGATCTGTCCAGCCTTGCCTGCCATCGCAGTTTCACCTCGCTCGGATCTTGGCGCACAATTGGCACACATTCAACATTCATGCGCCTGAGTTTTGTTGAATTTAGGAGAGTTTGTCGGCTGATCGCCCGTCAGCCGATCATCGTGCACCAAGCTCTACTGGCCCTTAAACCATCACGACGGACCTGGGGCTTCGCGGCTAGTCGATTTGGCCAGCCGGTCAATCGAGATCGCAAGGCGCGCTGCTAGGGCGTGCAGTTTATTGGCGCGGCCGGTGCAGGACGTCGCGATACTCGTCTACAGCCCCGCTCCGCGCCGCCAACTTGCGTTTCGACAACCGCCGCTCGTTCTCTTCGCAGAGATAAACGCCGGCTCTTTGAAATGGGTATATCAGGACTGGATCGGAACCAACTTCGGCCGTCGCTGAAACGAGGATTGCCCTCACTTCGGCATCACTCATTTCGGGGCCACCATATTTGCCGCGTCGAGCCACCCATCACATTAATCACCTTACAGAAACTCATTTGCACGCACTACCGATGGCGTTGAAGGACTGGAAGGAGTGATGCCGTCGCGAGGCCCGCTCCTCGACCCCATGTGAGCGAGCGGCTAACTCCCAGCCGAGCGTGAGCCCTGCTGCTTACGAAGAATATTCGCCAGCTCCAAGCGTTCCATTGATTCTATACTGATGTGCCTGATATCAACAACTTGGGGAAGCTGCTTTCGCTCAAATTGCAACTTCCGACGTCCCAAACAGATGGGGTTTTGGCACAGTTTCCGCACAGGTGGAATTCAACGAGTTGGCGAACAGTCTTGGCACGCATCCGATCATCAATGCTCCTGGATGTTCGATCTCTAAAAGATTTCACCGTTGCACCCAAATCGAGAAGCCGACGTCACTCACGTGCTTTTCGATACAACAGCCAGATGAAGTGTGCGGATTCAAATCGGCGGAGACATCGATGACCTGCGGACGACGATCTAATCAAGGGGTCAAGAGCCTCGATGCCGACTCAGCAGCAATGGGGGAACGTCAATGCCCGACAGACGCATGCTCAGCGGCTTTCGGAGCGATCACGCCGTCGTGTTGTAGGGATTGCCGCCCCAGGCGAGATCACCTTGGCTCGCAGCTTCTTTTGAGGGAAGTCCTTCTCGTTTATGGTTGCAATGAACGTGGCTCGCCCCTGTTCCGCGCAAGCACAAAACGGATTGTCGTCTGGATCGGGAGACGCGTCGCTTGTTATGCGGACGTCTACGAACTCCGCCTCCTCTCTAAGAAGATTGATGACCTCGCCGACAAGGTTGCGCCGAACACCGAGTCTCGTTAGGACCTCCTTATATTCGGAAACAATGTCCTCGCTAACGAGCCAAGTGAAGGTCGCATGCCCGAGCCAGTCGCGGAGAAACGACGCGCTCGGATTCTCAACCGCGCGCCAGGATTTGAATCCCGAGATGCCGGCGACGAGCACAGAAGTGTCGATAACTCCTCTAGGCCGATCTCGCCGACGAGCCAACGGTAATCTCCGGCAATCCCTTCTTCGCAGCCCGGTGTCCACGGATTGCCGCCATGACCTCGGACTCCGTGACTCCGGATAAATCGCCCGCCGCCACCGCTAAACGGCTGGCGAACTCCCTCTTCCATCCCGGCCGCTTTCTCCCGCGCGGCAAGTCCCCATGCACGGCGGCCTGAGGGAGCTGGTCGTCGAGTTCCTTCGCCAGCTCTCTTAAGGGAATACGAACCTCGATCGGCTCTCGGCTTCTCGCTGGTCGAGACCGCAGCCACACGTAGCGAGGCCTCGTCGACTGCGCTTCCTTGAGGTTGGAGGACAGAGCCTGCGTGAACCTAGTGAGCACTTCAATGGATGTGCCGAGGGACTCTTTCAAATAGAAGGCCACCTTTGCTTCAAGGAGAAGTCGGTTGTCGAACCAATAGAAGGTGTCGCGGCGCGGTGGTCGCAAGACTTTGAACTGTACAAGATTCTGCAGATCTTTGGGCGCAACTCCCAGAACCGCGCTAGCCTGCTTGAGTTTCAATTCGACACTTTGCATGCGGGCATATACCATCTATAGTTTAGATGCTATTTGAATCTTCGTCAATGACCGTGCCTGTCCACGGCCGAAGATTGGCCCACACCGGAGAATGATCGGCTCGCTTTCCTGCGCTCGGCCTGAGAAGGCCCCAGAAGCAGCCGGTCGAAGAATGCCAGCTTCTACCCACCCCCTTTGTTTTCTGTCATTTAGACCACGTGCTGTCTCCCTTGCTGTCCGCAAAGATGCGGCTCGCAGGAGAGACATTTTGTCGCGAGTCAACATCGTCAAACGCATCAAAATTGGCGGCCGCTGGAAGATGTTTTCCATCCCCCGCAATGCCAAAGGCAACTACGACTGGAACGCCATCGCCGACGGCCGCTACTATGTGGAGTGGTACGTCGGCGGCACTCGCCGTCGAGTGAGCGCTGGTGTCACCGCCGCTCAGGCGCTGGAGGTACAGCGGCGCAAGCACCATGAACTGGAAGGCCGCAAACTGGGTATCTCCGGGTTTGAAACAGCCGGCGAAACGGTCAAGAAGCCTGCGTTGCACGTTGCCATCGCCAAATACCTGGAGCAGATCGCGGCGCTGAAAAAGCCTAACACTCATCGCAAATATGAAGCCGTGCTCAACCGCTTCGGGGAGTTCTTCCGCGACTGCGTCTCGATCGACGCGATCTCCGGTGACGATCTAACGCGTTTCGTGGTGGCCCTCAAAAAAGATCACGGCCTGGGATCCAATACGATCCTGCACAACGCGGTCATCGTCGCGCAGTTTCTCAAGCGTCATGGAAGGAGCGGTATCACGAAGGAGCTACCGCTACCGGAGCGCATCACGCCACTTGTGAAGATATACAGCCACGAGGAGCTGGCCCGCTTCTTTTCAGCATGCTCCGATGCGGAACGCGTCTTGTTCGCCACGTTTCTGCTGACCGGTTTCCGCGAGCAGGAGGTGATGTTCCTGCGATGGGGCGACGTGAACTTCGAGTTGCGGACTGTGCGGGTGACCTCGAAACCGGAACTGGGATTCTACCCGAAGCGATGGGAAGATCGTGAAATTCCGGCTCCAGTGGAACTCATCGAAGAGCTTCGGAAGCATACCCATCGCCCGAACTGCCAATTTGTGTTCCCATCCCCTACCGGAAACCGCGAACAGCACATGCTCGACCATTGCAAATCTATCGCGAAGCGCGCCAAACTCGATCCGACAAAGTTTGATCTGAAGACATTTCGTTCGACTTATGCCACGGGAATGCTTCGCAGGGGATTCGATGTACGGACCGTACAGCACTGGATGGGCCACAAGTCCCTCGAGACCACGATGCGCTACCTGGCGCCGGCCACTGATGTTCACGACGAGTTGGACCTGGTGACTATTCCGTCCGTCGGGAAGCCCGCCCCGGCGCCGCGAAAGTCTGCCGCGAGCGAAACTCGTTCTCTTCCGAAGGGGGGACGATCGCATGCCCGCGCCAAAGGGCCGGTACCCTCCGGCGCGCTACAACCAGGTACCTGAGGATACCGAGTCTGTGGCATGAGCCAGTGCTGGATGCGCCGGTCCGAGTGGCCCTAGAAAGTTGCTCCTGAGACAATTGACAGGAGGGACGGGCAACCATGCAGATTACGATAGAGCTGCCGGAGGACATCGCCGTAGGGCTTGAGTCGAAGTGGAAGGATCTGCCTCGTGCAGCGCTCGAAAGCCTAGCACTCGAGGCATATCGGTCGCGTGCCCTCACCGCTGCACAGCTTCGGCGGCTCCTTGGTTTCCAGACTCGGATGGAGGTCGACGCTTTTCTAAAGGAGCACGAAATCTTCGACTACTCGGCCGCAGATTTCGAACAGGACCGTGAGACTCTTCGTCAGCTCCGGGTGAAAGAGGCTCAGCACTGAGTCGGGCCCGCGTGCGAAGTTCGTGGCGAAGCAAAATGCCATTCGGTTGATCGGCCATCCTCTGCTGATCAATGGCTGGGTGATCAGATTTTGCCGGGTAAGATAGCTAATAATATTGGTGGGTGATTGGTCATCAGGGTGTCCCTACAATTGCGAGCTCACAAGCCAGTGGTTCAGGGCACGCTTGCCCAACGCCTCAATGATTTGCGTTCCTGCGATTCGATCCTCGCAGGAGCAACTGCATGAGCGTATCTCCTGGTCGACACACCGGCGGTCCCGGTCGATCCCAGCATGGATTCGAACCACGAACTTGACAAGATTTTCAAGGCTCGCAACTGATTGATTCTACAAAGTCGCTGAAGGCGTCAAAAGCCTCAAAAGCAGGCCCGTGGTACAAAACGTGTGCAAAAAACATTTACGCCTGCAGTTCATCGCGCTCGCGCTTACGATGGCAAAACTCCGTACTGATCATCAGAGACCTTTTCCATCCACTCAACCACCTTACCGTTAAACGCTTCCTGGATAGCGATGTGCGTCATGGCGACCGTAGCACTGGCGCCGGCAGCGCTGGTGACGAGTGCGACTTTGCTTTCAAACGATAGGTTCATAGTCATTCCTCTTTCAGCAGGCGGGTTAGCGAGTCATTCCAGCCCGGCGTTCGCTCACCTCTACCATGCGCGCCCAGGCCGTAACGTCAAAATCGCATGTCCGGCAAAACCGTGGAAGAGTCGACATCTGTCGACAAACTCATCTGCCGCCACTGTGCGGCCTCAGCTTCCCGCGTCTTCTCGGCTTCGCCGGCGAAGCGAACCGCGTCGCTGCCGATCAACAGGTGCGCCGGAAGGCTGTCACTCGCCGCCAGACGGAGCACAACCTGAGCCACCTTGACGGGATCGCTGACCTCTTTACCCCAATACGATTTCAAGGCCTTGGCAACAGCGCCAACGGACGGTTCATAGTCGGGGAGGAGTTCGGGCGTGTCCTGGTTCGCGCGGGCACCCCAGTTCGTCCGCATTCCGCCGGGTTCAAGGGCGCAAACCTTCACCCCGAACGGGGACAGTTCCTGGGCAAGAGATTCCGTAAAGCCTCCAACAGCCCATTTCGCTGCATGGTAAGGCGTGCTGCCAGGTCGGGTCAGGCGGCCGCCGACCGACGATATCTGGAGGATGCAGCCGCTCCTTTGCTTGCGCATGTGCGGTACGGCCGCACGGGTGACGTTAACGACGCCATAGAAGTTGGTGTCAATCACCGCCTTGAACCTCTCCGCGCTCAACTGCTCGAACGGCGCAATATCGCCGAACCCGGCGTTATTAACGACCACATCGAGACGCCCAAACGCGTCAAGTGCTACCTGCACGGCGGCCTGAGCCGCGCTTTCATCCGCCACGTCAAGAGAAACCGCGCGGACGCGCTCGCCGAATTTATTTGCCAAGTCATCCAGTCGTCTCGGGTCCCGCGCTGTGGCGACTAGTCGATCGCCCGATTCGAGCACAGCCTCCGCAATGTTCCGGCCCAAACCACTGGCGCTGCCGGTTACCAACCATACTTTGTCCATAAATACCTCCCTTTGTTGCCTAGTTAACAGGTCGTTTGAGCTCTGCCCTCAACTGGGAGGGTGTCGTCCCTTCCCACGTTCGGAAAGCTCGATAAAAAGAATTCGAATCCTCGTAGCCGAGCAGGTACGCCACCTCTGCGACATTGATATCCGGCCGGTTGAGATACTCGCGCGCCAGTTCCTGGCGCGCCTCCAGAAGCAACTTACGAAGAGTCGCCTGCAAAATGGACACGTGGTAGCGGTATCCGGCTTTCCGGTCCTGGGCCGTGTAGGGATGCGGCCTTGCTGCCGCAGGTGCGGAATGGCCGCGCGGATGAATTGGATGGAGCCGATAAGATTGGTCGAAATCTGATGATCGATTTGCGCATCGGTAACCTCCTCGACCGCGCCGAATAGCCCATAGCCTGCATTGCTCACAAGCACGTCGATTCGGCCCAGTTGACGGAACGTACTCGCCAACACCGCGCGGATGCCGGCCGTATCCGTGAGATCGAATATCGGCGACACCAAGCGAACGCCGTGCTCCTTCTGAAGATCGGCGAGGCTATCCTCACGCCGCACGGTGGCGACGACGCGATCGCCACGAGCGAGAAGGCGCTCCGTCGTGAGACGGCCGAGACCTGAGGATGCGCCAGTGATGAGCCATGTTTTGCTCATGATAATTTTCCTTTCAGGCCGACAGGCCGCCGACATTCCCTTACGGCAAAACCGAATTTTAGCCATTTTTGACCGCTCGCACGTCTGGCAAGCGCTGTACCTCGCCAACAAAACTCGCGAGCAAAGGGGACGCATTGTCCCTTCTCCACGCGAGAGCCAGCGGCAGTGGCAGGTTCAGGTCCACCACGGACATGATGACAACACTTTTGGGACACCGCCAACGTGCCGTTCCAAGGACCCACCCCACACCTAAGCCGGTTGCTACGAGACTTAGGATTGTTGCCTCGTTTAGTCCCTCCTGAACAATGCGGGGAGACTTCAACCCGCCGCGAAAGCACTCGTGCATCAGGCGATCGTACAGCACCGGGCTTTCCCGCCTTGGAAACCAGACAAATGTTGCATCGGCCAGGTCACGTAGGCGCAGTTTCTTGAGTTTTGTGAGAGGATGTCCCTTGAGTGCAGCCAATTCGATGTGTTGCACGGCGACTGGAAGCAGCTCCAATTCCGGATCGGTCTTGGGCATGTTGAATACGAATCCCGCATCCAAACGGCCGGACCGGATGGCTTCTAGCTGCTCCAAGCTCCCCGCCGGTTGAAGTTCCAGTTCCGCGTCCGGTTGCAGTTCCCGGAATCGCCTGAAGGAATCCGGAACAACACCGCGCCAGGACGCATTCTCGGTGAACCCGACACGCAGCGTGCCTGATCGACCGCTCGCCACGCGACCCGCCCGAACGACTGCTTCGTTTACCTCCTGAAGAAGGCGCCGCACATCCTCCAGGAATAGCTTGCCGGCTGCGCTCAACTTCACGCCGCGCGGGAGGCGTTCGAAAAGTTCGAAGCCTATTTCCTCCTCCAAGTCCTGAATCTGGCGGGAAAGCGCGGGCTGAGCCACGCGCAGCCTGCGCGCCGCACGCCCGTAATGCTGCTCCTCGCCGACCGCCACGAAATACCTCAGATGCCGCAACTCCATTCTGATACTTTATCGCGATTGGTTTGATAGTAAAGATGTCTTGGACGTATTAGCGATTCTCTGCCACATTAGACCCATGAAGGCGAAGAGCGGCAAAAAAAAGCCAAGGGCAAAACAACTTAGGGAAAAACGAGCAACCTCGAAACTGGCGAGGCGCCAGCCCGTGGTTCCTCTCCCTGCCGCCTTTGAACGCTAGAGCCGTTCGGAGGAAACGGTAAGGAGGCCAGACATGAAGGCGCTTGTACTAAACACGCTCGGTCGCGGGTTCGACTTCGAGGATGTGGACATCGCCGCGCCGATGTGCCGCGAAGTTCTGATTGATGTGCAAGCGTCCGGTCTGTGTCACACGGACCTGCTCTTCGCTGCCAATCCTATCTTTCCGACACCAGCGGTGTTTGGCCACGAAATCTCGGGAATCGTGGCGGAAATCGGCCCTGATGTCACGCAATTCCGTGTTGGGGATCACGTCGTCGGTGCTCTCGCTCAGTCGTGCGGTTCGTGCCCCCGGTGCCAGTCGGGTCGTTCCTTCCAGTGCCAACACCCGGAGGCGACACTAAGACGGTCGACCGATGTGCCGCGGTTAAGCCGCAAGGGGCAAGCCTTATATCAAGGCTTGGGGCTGGGCGGCTTCGCCGAACGAGCGCTCATCCACGAGAACCAACTCGCGCTTGTGCCGAAGGAGATGCCCTTTGCCCAAGCGGCGCTGCTGGGATGCGGCGTGGTTACGGGTGCTGGTGCCGTCTTGAACACCGCGAGAGTAGCTGCGGGGGATACCGTCGCGATCTTCGGTGCCGGAGGGGTGGGGCTTAACGCCATCAGCGGCGCTCGCATCGCCGGCGCGTCGCGGATTGTTGCTATCGACATTCAGCCCAAGCGGCTCGAAGCGGCCAAGAAGTTCGGCGCTACCGACGTCATCGACTCCACATCAACAAAACCTGTCGAAGCAGTCCGCGACCTTCTCCGGGGAGGCGCGGATCATGTGTTCGACTTCGTGGGGCTGAAGGCTGTGGCGGAGCAGGGGCTTGCCATGCTGGGTATAGGCGGTGGTCTGTACCTCGTCGGCGTATCGAAACCTGAAGTGGGTATCGAGTTGAACATCTTTGACGCGATCGGCGGCCAGAAGCGCGTCCAGGGCGTGAACTTCGGTTCGACCAACTTCAAGCGCGATATCCCCATGTACGCGGAGCTGTACCTGCAAGGCCGCATGAACCTGGATGACCTGGTTTCGAAAAAAATCGCGTTGCGCGACGTCAATGACGGTTACGCGGCGCTCAAAGACGGATCGCTCAACAGAGTGGTCGTCACGTCGTTCTGACAGCGAGCATACAAGGAGAGACACCCGCCATGAAACCTGCCACAAGCAGTGTGGAAATCAAGACACTCGCCACCCACTACATCGACGGATCGTTCGTTGAATCTCACGGCCGCGAAGTGATGGATATCATCAAGCCGACCAACGGTCAGGTGATCGGCCGCATAACGCTTGGAGATGAGGAGGACACAAAGCGCGCTATCGCCGCAGCCAACAGCGCATTCGCCACTTTCGGACGGTCAACCCGGGAAGAGCGCGCAAAGATCCTCCGCCGCCTTCATGAAGCCGCCTCGGCGCGACAAGATGATCTGACGTCCGTGATGGTCGAGGAATACGGAGGCGTCGTCCAGTTCGCCGGACTCCTCGTCCAGTCGGGCATCGGCGCTTTCCTAGCCGCCGAGCAGGCGCTCCAGGATCTCCCATTGACACGTAGCTGGGGCAAAACGACAGTCACCTTGGAGCCGGTCGGCGTTGCCGGTCTGATTACCGCGTGGAACGCCAACGTGCTGTTCATTTGTTTAAAGCTCGCCTCGGCCGTAGCCGCCGGCTGTACGGTTGTCCTTAAGCCCAGCGAGTTGAGCTCACTCCAGACCCGAGTATTGATCGAGGCGCTGCACGAGGCCGATCTCCCGAAGGGTCTCCTGAACGTGGTCACGGGGCGCGGCAATATCGTCGGCGCCGAGTTGGTGCGTAACCCCGGTGTCGCCAAGATCTCGTTTACCGGGTCGGTTGGCGTTGGCAAATCGATCATGCGCGACGGGGCGGAAACCATGAAGCGTGTCACGCTGGAACTGGGCGGCAAGTCGCCTACCATCCTGCTCGATGACGCCGTTCTCGACCAGGCGATCCCGTCGGCCCTCGTCATGGCCTTCATGAACAGCGGTCAGGCGTGCGCCGCAGGGACGCGCCTCCTCGTGCCGAAGAGCCGGCTCGACCAAGTCGAGCGAGCAATCTTGAACGCCATGCCTGCCTTCCCCGTCGGTGACCCGGCTGATCCCAAGACCGCTGTTGGGCCGATGGTGTCGCAGAAACAGTACGATCAGATCCAGTCTTATATCCGCAAGGGCATCGAACAAGGCGCTGAAGTGCTGGTTGGCGGCGAGGGTCATCCAGAAGGTTTCGAAACCGGTTACTTCGTGAAGCCCACGGTGTTTGTCAATGTGAAGAACGATATGACAATCGCCCAGGAGGAGATTTTCGGCCCCGTGCTCTCCGTCATCTCTTATGACTCCGAGGAGGAAGCGATCCGGATCGCCAACGATTCTAAATATGGTCTTCACGCAGCCGTCCTTGGGAGCGACCTCGCGCGCGCGCGTCGGGTGGCCTCTCAGATACGGGCGGGTCGCGTCGTGATCAACAACATGACTGATGATCCGCAGGCACCCTGGGGAGGATTCAAATTCTCGGGCGTTGGCCGTGAATATGGCCGATACGGAATCGAGGCGTTTCTCGAAACACGGGCGATCCTGGAATGATCGCTCTCTTGCCGGGCATAGGGGACTTTAAACCAAGGAGACCAGATTATGGGTAAACACCTTAACATCTCACCGGAAGAAGCCGCAGATCGCCTCGCCATCCGGGAGCTTGTCGAGGCCTACGCGCATTGTGCCGATCGTCGCGATGCAAAGGGTCAAATGTCGCTCTTTACCGCGGACACCCATTTTGTGGTGTTTATGAACGCTAAAGATCTGACGCCTACACAGGAACTGCACTCGCGCGGGCAACTCGCTCCGGTCTTCGCAGACCTGAACCAGTACGCCGCGACCATGCACTTCCTTGGACAGACCACGATTCTGACGCTGACCGGCGACCGAGGTACAGGGGAAACTTATTGCATGCCCCATCACCTCACGATCGACGGCAATGGCCGGCGCCTGATGATTGCCGCTCTTCGCTACACGGATACCTTCGTGAAGACGGACGGCCAGTGGCTGTTTGCGGAGCGCAAGCTCTACGTCGACTGGATTGAGGAGCGCAAACTATCGTGAGCGTTCCGGCGTCGGCCCAGAAGCGTGTTGTAATCGTCGGCGCGACGGGAATGGTCGGCGGATACGCCCTTCGCTACGCTTTAGACCACCCTGCTGTTGTGCAGGTGACTTCGATCGGCCGCAGGAAACTTGGCGTATCGCATCCCAAACTGGACCAGGTTCTACATCAAGACTTCGCGGATTGCTCCGCACTCACGGGGGCGCTCTCGGGCCAGGATGCGGCGGTTTTTTGCCTTGGTACGTATACCGGCTCGGTCCCGGACGCAGAGCTCCGCAAAATAACCGTCGATTACACTCTCGAGTTCGCGCGCGTTCTCCACGGCAGCAGCCCCAACGCGACGTTCTCCTTCCTGAGCGGAAATGGCGCGGACCCGACGGGACGAAGCCGGATGGCCTTCGCGCGCTACAAGGGCGAGGCCGAGAAGACTCTCCTGGCGGATGGGTTCCCGCGTGTCTACATATTCCGGCCCGCGTACATCTACCCCGTGGAGCCGCGTAAGGAACCGAATTTCAACTACCGCTTGTTGCGCGCGATCTACCCGGCGTTTCAGCTACTGTTCCCCAATCTGGTGATTCCGACCGACGACGTGGCCCGCGCGATGCTCGATGTCGCCGTCCGGGAAACACGGGAGACCGGAGGCCGGGTTTTCGAGAACCGCGACATCCGCGCGATGGTCAAGTCTTGAGTGAACCGTAAATACTGACCTAGCCGATGCGATACTGACCGCCGTCCACGACAATGGCCTGCCCGGTGATGAACGCGGCATCATCGCTCGTTAAGAATAGAACCGCCCCAGTAACATCCTCGGGTTCTCCAAGCCGTTTGATTGCCTGCTGTTCCCATGTGGAGCGTTTTTGCTCTTCCGATTGAGGTGCGATAGCCACCGTATTCGTGAGGCCGGGCAGGACCGCGTTTGCGGTAATGCCGTCATTCGCAACATCATTCGCCAAACCTCGCATGAATCCAATGATTCCCATCTTTGTGGCGATGTAGTGGCTCATCCCTGGTATAGCCAGGCCGACCATGTTTGACGATATGCCGACGAAGCGGCCCCACTTCTTCTTTCTCATCGCCGGCAGGAAATATTTCGCGCTCAAGAAGTGTGAGTCTAGATTCGTAGCCATAGTCTTTCGCCACGTTGGCAGATCCAGCTCGTCGATCGAGCGATTTGGAAAATACCCGGCGTTGTTCACGACGATATCCACGTCACCCACAGCCCGGCTCTTAACTGATACCGAATGCCAGTCCTCTTCTTGCGTCACGTCCAGTTGAAATGCGTGGGCCGTGGGACCAATCTTCTCTACGGTTTCGTGCGGCGGCGTGAGGTCGGTTGCAATCACTCGTGCCCCTCGTTCAGCCAGCGCCAAAGCGATCGCTTGGCCGATGCCTTGGCCAGCGCCGGTTACAAACGCCATGCGCCCTTCGTGGGTTTTTATTGAGGTTTTCATCTGGCCCTGTTTCCCAGCTTGTCGAAAACCAGCTTGTCGAAAAAGAGATAAACGGCGGCAATCCGGCCGTCGCGGGCAATGATGAAATCAGTACCGGCGTAAGCCGGCGCCTCGCCAGGGCGGCCCTCTACCCACTGGACCCGCCCACCATTGCCCACCTCCTCTGGCTCGGCTATTGGCTGATATCGGAAGTCAAGGTGAGTAGCCCTGAGCTCGCCCGCGATTCGATCGATCTCGTCGCGGCCTCGGTAGACGCCTCCCATGGGATCGTAGAACACGCAATCTTCGGTGAAGATCTCGGCAATCGCCGCGCGCCGATGCGCTGGGTCGTTCTCACCGAAGACATCGTGAAGATTGCGGGTCAGCAAGGTCGATATGCTGTAGGACATGACCGTTGTCTCTCCTCTTAGGACTGTGTGCCGCTTGCGTTAATGTATCAAGGCGGCCTAAACCTCGGACACTCGCGCCCCAATGGGTTGTTGACGTTTTCATTGGCATCAACGCTCGCGGGCCGCCTGGAGAGCTGCGGTCCACCAGAGAAGGTCGTCGATCATGACGTTGGCTTGCTTGTCCAATTCGGCGAGGCCCTTGTCGACGTCCCCACCCTGGAAATGCGCCCAAAGCGTCGCGACGGGAATGTGAACAGATGACCGTATAGGTGCCATTTGAATCTCGATCGCCGTCTCGCGAAGCTGTTGGACTGCCCGCGCACCCAGGGCGCTTCCGTAGCTCACAAACGCGGCAGCCTTGCGGTTCCACTCCGGATAGACCCAATCGATCGCGTTTTTCAGCACCGCGGAGGTGCCGTAGTTGTATTCCGGTGTGACGAATACAAAAGCATCCGAGGCTGCGATTTGAGCCGTCCATTTCTTCACCACCTCATGTTCGTAAGGCGGGCGGCCCGGCATGGCCGGGGGCGTGGGCTGATCGAAGAAAGGCATCGGGAAGTCCTTGAGATCGAGAAGCCGGCCTTCAATCCCTTCTCTCATCTGCAACTGCTGAAGAATCCACTGCGCCGGCTTTTCGGAAAACCGGCCTTGACGTGTGCTTCCGATGATCACTGAAATGGTCATCATGTTTTTTGCTCCTTCAGACTTAATCCGCTCTGCTCGGCTACTCAGCCATGAGCTCACGTTCGGCCTGAAGCCAGTCTTCCAGTTCACGGCCAGGTTCTGCCCCGCGAGCGAGATAGATTTCGTAGGCGCGACCCCTGATTTCGTGCTCGCGAAAGGCCACACGGAGTACGATTTTGCCGTGTGACCTACGTCTTGCTGCTCCCGGTTCACTGGGCGACATCCCATGAACCCCTGGCAGGTTCCCGGCGATGTCCTTCCAGGCCTGGGCCGCATCCTGTAGCGGGTACACGGTCGCGACGTCTGGTCGTATCGTCCCCTCTTCCAGCAGTCGCGCGATTTTGCCGAGCTCGTCCCCTGACGGCGCGAGCCTCATCATCGCGCCTGAGACACGGTGCCTCGCAGTCTCTTCCTGCGAAACGGGCTGGGTGGCAGAGACGAGATGGCCGCCTTCTTTCAAGACGAGGAACGAACGTTTCTGCGTATCGCCACCAATCAAGTCGAAGACCACATCGACCTTCTCTCGCAGAACCTTCTCGAACTGCGCCTCTCGATAATCGATAACCCGGCTGGCTCCGAGGGAGTTGAGGTACGCCTCATCGTCACTCCTTGCCGCCACCATGGATCAGGATCGTTTGTCCCTTTTCCAGGTGACCGTGGGTGAAGATACCCTGCCACGCCGTTTGGGCGGCCACCGGCACGGATGCCGCCTCCTCAAAGGAGAAGTTGGACGGTTTCTTTGCGATGGCCGCCGCTTTGACAGCCAGATACTCCGCGTACGCGCCCATTCCTGTGGTGGTACCGAACACGGCATCACCTGGCGCATATGCCGTAACGTCACCGCCAATCTGTTCGACGACCCCTGAAAACTCATGACCAGGTATCCACGGCAGGTCGATCGGGAGTATCTGTCTTGCCGTTCCGGACGCCTCAACAAGATCCAGATGATTGACGGCTGTACTCTTGATCTTCACCAGGACCTCGTCGCGTGCGATTACCGGCGCCGGTACATCGTCGAACACCAACTGCCCACCGTATTCCAACAATCTGACAGCCTTCATTCGAGTTCTCCTTGAGTCGTTTCAGCGGCATTTGGTCCCGCGTGGCGGCGTGCCCAGTCGTAGAGCTTCGTGAGTGGGCGGCCGAACTCGCGTTCCAGGCCAGCGATGTCGGCGCTGTAGCCGACGCGCTCGAACCATTCGAGCATCACCGCCATATCCTTGCTGTACTGCCGGACCTGTTCGATGGGCGTCTGCACGAACGCAATCGGCCGACCCAGCGCATCTGTCAGGATTTCCGCCGCCTCCGGCATCGTTCGCACGTCACCGGCAAGATCGATCTCGCGCCGGTTCAAGGCGACAGCATCGGTAAACGCGCGCGCGCCGAACCAGCCGATATCGTCCACCGCAATCATCTGTAACTTCGTGCCTTGCCCGAGCGCCCAGGCCAGGGTGGAGCCCTGGAGACTGAAGGGCGCCAGCAGGTTTTCGATGAAGAACACCGGACGCAGGATCACATGCGAGGGGAAGCGGAGGCCGCGGACGGTTTCCTCGATGCGCCACTTGTTGTCGAAGTGCGGGACGCCCGTCCGCTTGTGCGCCGATCCCACTGATGTGTAGACGTAGTGTTCGACGCCAGCCTGGCGCGCCAGCGTCGCAAGACGCTTACCCTGCGCCTCTTCCCGCTCGACACCTGCCTCCCCCGCGTTCTGCACGCCGAAGACGCCCCACGCGCCGGCCAACGCACGCCGCAGCGTAATCTCGTCATCGAGATCGCCCTTGACGATGTCGATGCCCTGGCGCGCTAGCCCCGCCGCCTGCTCGCTGTCCGGCTTGCGCGTCAGGCCGCGCAGATGGAACCCGGCGCCCTGCAGCGCCTGCGCGACCGCGCCGCCCTGATTGCCTGTCACTTCGGTGATGAGAATCGTTCGATTGTTTGTCATGGCTGAAACCTCATTCCTTGCGCACTGCATTCTTCGCCTAACACCGGGCTGTCTTTCTGTGCCGCCCTTCCTCAGGCCCGTGCCTGCAGCCGCGGTTGGAACAACCCGGCAAAGGCCGGCCGGACGTCGACGAAGATCACCGCCCATAGCACCGCCACGAAGAGGGCCAGCGGAAGCCCGCTCGGGGCCATCAGAGCGTGGAAAACAAGAATGTTAACGATCACCGGTGCCAGCACGGCCACCGCCAACGGCACGTAACGGTTGACCAGCAGAAGTACCGCTGCGATGACCTGAAACGCAAAGATCACCCACAGATAATGCGAGGCATAGAGGGCACCCATGAACTGTCCCGCGATGCCCCCCGGCGGGGGAAGTGGAATGAAGTTCAGGAAGCCGTTCAGGCCGAAAACAAGGAAGATCACGCCCGCCAGATATCGGGCAATTACGGAAGCGGTTCTCATAACAGGCTCTCCTTTCAAATCACGGTCACCAACCATTGCGTCAATCATATTGATCTCAATAGAATTGATGGCGTATACTTCTAGAAGATTCAGGTTTTTGTATGACCCAGGGCATTCAAGCGACGGACCATGTCTGGCTCGTAATGATGAAGGCGATGCGCGCCCTGACAAGGTACGCAGTCGCTGGTATTGAAGAGACCGGACTCGGCCTCTCGGATTTCGGCGTGCTGGAAGCCCTGCTACACAAAGGACCTTTGCCCGTCAATACGATAGGCCCGATCGTCGATCTGACTCCAGGTTCGATCAGTATCGCCGTGGACCGCCTCTTCGCGAAGGGCTTGGTCAGCCGGGTAGAGAGCGCCGAAGACCGGCGCGTTCGGATCGTTGCCCTCACTCCACGCGGCAAGGATCTCATTGTTTCCACCTTTCGAAAGCATTCCGGGCAAATGAAAAGAGTGTTCTCCGAACTGAGCCCGGAGGAGCTTCGCACGCTAGAAGAGGCGCTGAAAAAAGCCGGCAAGAGGGCTGCCGCGCTGATGGAGCAGAGCTGAACGGCCTCCGCGTTCACATATTTCGGCCCGCGTATTTAGAGAACCTGTGACATCCGAACCATGATCGAGTAGCCCGCGCTCCCGTTTCCTATGCCGCGATAGAAAACGACAAAAGAGGCCAAATCGCTCAAGAACAGCTTAGACCGTCCGTCTTAACCTGTATTCGAGGAGAACACACCCATGCAGGCCAAACCTAGCATCGTGTTCTGTTCACGGCATCCGGGCCGATGGTTCGTGGCTTTAACAAGGTAGTCCCTCTGCTTCAGGCGGAGGGGCACGAGTTCACAGCGTCCAGTAGGCCTCGACATCAACGAAGGAGCTCGGCAGGAGCCGGTTTGCGCGTAGGCGTTCGCATTTGAAATGAATCGGTCCGAGTGGATCCTAATTGAAAAGGAGAATCGTCATGAAACAGGTTATTAAGAACGTGGTCTTGGTGCATGGTGCTTTCGCCGACGGCTCCGGCTGGGAAGCCGTCTTTAACATCCTCAAAAAAGACGGATACACGGTGGCGGTGGTGCAACATCCAGAGACCTCGTATGCCGAGGACGTGAAGTTCACCAAGGCCGTGATCGACCGGCAGTCCGGGCCGGTGGTTCTAGTGGGCCACAGCTACGGCGGGGCAGTTATCACTGAAGCAGGCAATCATCCAAAGGTTGCCGCGCTTGTTTACATTGCCGCATTCGCGTTGGACACCGGGGAAAGCTGCGCCACGATCGAGCAAGGCTTACCGCCGGCCACCAACGGGATCAAGCCTACCGACGATGGCTACTTCTACATTGACCCGGCAGTCTTCCATGCCGACTTCGCTGCGGACCTCCCGGAGGCTCAGGCGGCGTTCATGGCGGAATCGCAGGTTTTGATCTCCGCCGACTCGTTCACGTCTCCCGTTAAGACTCCGGCCTGGAAGTCTAAACCCACTTGGTACATGGTGGCTACTGCCGACCGATCGATCAATCCGGATCAGGAGCGCATGATGGCGAAGCGCGCCAATGCCAAGACGATCGAAGTGAATTCGAGCCATGTGGCCTACATTTCTCACCCGAACGAGACTGCCAAGCTCATTGAAGAGGCTGCCACCTCGCTCGTAGAGGTTGCCACTTCTGCGCCAGCCCATCGATAACCTGCAGTCTTGATCAACGGCGTCGTGGCGCAGCTCGTGCCTGCTGCTTTAGCCCGGTCTGTTCTAAGCTCGACCCGATCCTGACGACATCGGCGGAGGCTCGGATGAATATCGTCTGAGGAGAACACAAATGAAAGATCGCATCAGCGTAGGAGTCCGAGATGGCGCGTTTAACGCCTATATCGCGCGGCCGAAGACATTGCCAGCTCCGGCCGTCGTCGTTCTGCACGAAGTGTTCGGGGTGAACGCCGACATCCGCAAGACCTGCGGTGAACTCGCCGAACAAGGCTTCGTTGCGGTCGCGCCGGACCTATTCTGGCGCCAGGAGCCGGGCGTCGACCTCAGCGTCACCTCTGAGCCCGATTGGCAACACGGCCTTCGTCTCTATCAGGCCTATGACCGAGACGCTGGCGCGCAGGACGTTAAGGACACCGCCGACGCCGTGGCCAAGCTGCAGGAATGCATTGGCAAGGTTGCCGTTCTCGGCTATTGCCTCGGCGGGCTCATGACCTTCCTGACGGCCGTGCGCTACAGCGTCGACGCTGCGGTCGTCTATCACGGCGGTGACACTGAGAAATATCTGGGCGAGGTCAACGGGTTGGATGCGCCGCTACTGATGCACCTGGCCGAGGAGGACGAGTTCATTTCCAAACCTGCGCAAGCTGAGATCAAGGCGGCACTTGCCAGCAAACCAAGCGCGACCGTCTACAGCTATCCGGGGCAGCGCCATGCCTTCGCTCGGCAGAACGGGACGCACTACAATGCCGTGGCGGCAGCGCTCGCCAACGGGAGGACGAGCGAATTTCTACATCAACAACTTCGGTGAATTTCGCCCCAAGTGGCAAGAAAGGAGTCTCTTCTTGAAACTGTGCATCTGCGAACCCGCAATCGACCGCATGCGTTCCTACGAAGAGGCGAATATCATCTCGCCGGCGCGCTCAATCGTGGTGGAAGCAAGGAGCGTGAGCCATGACTGAATCAGCCACCGCCCTACGGGTCGTCGAGGAAACACCTGCGTGCTGGAGGGTTGTGTTCGACTATCCGCCTTTCAACATGGTGGACGCGACTATCTTCGAAGGTCTCCAGGATTTGCTCGCGCGAATGGACGCCAGCCCAAACCTCCGTGTCGTGGTATTCGAAAGCGCGAATCCTGACTTCTACCTTGCACATTTTGATCTAACCGGCAAGACGGGCAACATCATGACAGCCGTCGGGCCTTCTGGCCTTCCAATCCTCATGGATACGTTCGTACGTCTCACCAAGTCCCCGGTTGTCAGCATCGCGAAAATCCGAGGCTGCGTTAGGGGCGTAAGCAGCGAGTTCGTCCTCGCTTGCGACATGCGCTTCGCGTCGCGCGAGAACACGCGACTGGGCCAACCCGAAGTCGGGGTGGGAGTGCATCCTGGCGGCGGTGGTGCGGAACGCCTTCCACAATTGGTCGGCCGCGGCCGCGCGCTCGAAATCGTTCTCGGCGCAAACGACTTCGATGGCGACACTGCGGAGAGATACGGATACATTAATCGGGCACTGCCGGATGTTGAGCTGGCCGGCTTCGTCGACGCGCTTGCGCGCCGCATCGCCTCCTTCGATCGGCGTGCTATCGTGGCGGCGAAGAATCTCGTCAACGACGTCTCGTTACCATCCGCCGACCGGCTGCTCGACGCCCTCAATTCCTTTCAGACCGCCCTGACGTGGCCTGAAACGCAGCAGCGAGTCAAAGCTCTGTTCGAGCGCGGGCTCCAGCAAGATGTTGATTTCGAGAAAGGGTGGCCCGCGGTGCTCGGCACGCTCCTCGACAGGTAGTCACTGTTTGGCGACGCGCAGACGAGGTCCGGTAACGAGTCGTTCACAGTATGGCTGGTCTTTGAGGAGGGCCGATGTCCGCAAACAAGTTTACAGAGAGGCTCACGCGTGAAAATGCTGCTGTGGTATTCGTCGATCACCAGGTCGGCCTTTACAGCGGGGTGCGTGACATTGCCCTGGCTGAGCTGAAGCACAACGTCGTGGCCTTGGCTAAGGCCGCACGTGTGTTCAAGCTGCCGCTGGTCGTGACCACCACCGCGGCCCGGAGTATGTGGGGACCCACAATCCCCGAACTGGCAGAGGCACTTCCCCCCGACTTGGAGATCATCGACCGCTCAACCGTGAACGCATGGGACGAACCCCGCGTTAAAGCAGCAATCCAAGCTACCGGACGTAAGAAGTTGATCATCACAGGTATCTCCACAGAGGTGTGCCTTGCTTTTCCGGCGATCAGTGCGACTGCCGAGGGATACGACGCCTACGCCGCCATAGACGCATCCGGCACCTTCTCGCAGGCAAAGCGCGAGGCGGGCCTGCTGCGCATGCAACAGGCGGGCGTCATCCCCATGGACTACGCGACCGCCATTATCGGGATCCTTGCCGACAACGCCGACCCGCTGGCCGCAGATGTCTACGCCGCGCTCGATATGCCGTTTGCCGTCCTTGTGGGCCAGATCGCTTCAGCACTCGCGAAGAAATGACGGAGTGCCGCTATGCATTTGCAGATCAGTCTGGAACTCCTTGGATTTGCTTCTCGGCCGGCGGTGCCGACTACAACCGGCCGCTACTCCGCACAGGAGCTTTGCGTGGTTTTTCCGTCACGGCTGCCCCGTTGCCATTGGCGCGTCGCCAGTGTGACGGAGTTATGCGTTCCATGCGGCTGAAGCTCCGCGTAAAGGCGGCTTGGTCGCAAAAGCCGGATAGCAAAGCAACCTCGACGAGAGATTTACGGGTCCCTGAAAGAAGGTCTTTGGCTCGCTCGATCCGAAGTTGAATGAGGCGCTGATGGACCGAAGTGCCAAAACTTGTCCGGAAGCACCTCGCGAAGTGACTTCCCGAAAGTGAGCACGCGCTGGCGAGTTCCTTAACCGTGATATTTCCTTCAAGATGCGCGCGCAACATCTCCTCGGTTCGCAACTTTTGCCACGCTTCCAGCCCGCGCCTTGGTCCGGCTGCGAATTTCGGCGCGCCGCAATGGGTTTGCAACGTATAGGCTCCGAGCACGATCGCAATCTGGTCGAGCGCCAGCCTATCGAGCGGCTCGCCGTGGCTGACCGGGGCCAGAATGCTCTTTGTCATTTGCGCCACAACCAGATCTTCGACAAAGAACGCTTCCTGAAGACAGAACGACGTCGAGACACCGTTGTCGAGCGCGATCCTCTCAAGCAGTCCCTGAGAAAGGTAATAGTGCAAGTAGTCGAACGGCCCGCGCACCCACATTTCCATGCGGCAATTCAGATCGATGAATGTCGCGGCGAAGGGTATCGCTCGCGTGACCCCTACCTTTTTACCGTTGTAGAGGGCTTGCCACTGGCCGATGGCTGAGGGCGTGAGGGATACGCAGATCAGCACTGCCTGATCCGGGGGATAGACCGGTGCCTTCTCCATTTCTCGCGGCCCCGAGCGCAGCCGGGTCACGGCAAATTCCGGCTTCTGGTCCGGGCCAACCGCCCTGCAGTCATAGGCCGGCACCCTGAAAACATCCGCCAAGGACGATCCGAACATCAGCGCGTCCGGCTCTGCACGCCGAACCGCACGGTTGTCCCGTACCTCCTCAGCTCTCCGCTGTGACGAGACGACCGGTCGGCTCATTCGATCATTATGTACAAAAGTCGATCCCGCCGCATCCCGGAACGGCAACCCCGGAAACGACAACCACAGGAGTACTTCGCCAACGGGTACTTCGAATATACAAATCCGGCGCGTTTTCGCAAAACACGGCGGCCACTTCTGGTCGATCATCACAAGTGGAACCTTCTTCGGAGACTCCCTTGGGTGCCCCGAACGTGCGCGAAAAGCTATCCGGTTCAGCCACCGCGCTGTTTCAGCGTTTCGGCTACGCGCACGTCAGCGTTCGGGACATAACCTCGTCCATCGACATCCCGAAAGGCACGTTCTATAACCACTTCAAGAGCAAGGAGGCTCTAGCTTCAGCCATCCTCTCCCAGCATTTCGATGCGCTCATGGAAGCCCTTGGTCAAAGCGGGAGCGAGACCTCAGGAGCCCGTCTCAGGCGGCACTTCGAGTCCATCGCACCTTCGACGCGAGAGCCTGGAGTGTCCCCACTCCAGCTCATCAGCACTTTCTCGGCAGAGGGTCCGGCGCTCCCCTCCGCTCTCGTACTGCAGATCGCCGAAGGCGTCCGGCTCTGGAACACTAAGGTTGCGGCTCTGATTTCTCTCGCCCAGGCGGAGGGGCAAATCGCGGCTGAAGAAGACCCGGATCTGCTCGCTTCGCTCTTCATCAATTGCTGGCAAGGCGCCATGGTTCGCACCAAATGCGACCCATCGGCCCTGGGCGACTGTCTACGATTCGCGCTTGACCGCGTTTTAGGCGCGTCGGGTCGAGGCGGGCGGAACGAGTAAACCGCGACGTTAGGAGAACTAGTTTTTCGACTGAAGGCTCTCGCCATCCCGAATTCAGACCGTCTTGGCTTTCCCATCGAACTCGCGGCGCGCCTGCTCAACTTGATTGAGGTTTTCGGCTGCCCACACCCATACCCCGCAAAAGGCCGCCCCGAGGCTCAAGCCGAGATGCGTCAGTTTGTACTCGACCTTAGGCGGCACGACGGGATGCACGGTCCTCGTGATCAGGCCGTCGCGCTCCATCTGGCGCAACGTCTGCGTGAGCATCTTTTGGCTGATACCCTCGACCAATTCGCTCAGGCGCGTAAAGCGCAGCTCGCCCTTTTCTGCCAATACCTCAAGAACCAGCATGGTCCACTTGTCGGCGACACGGCCGATCAGGTCGTTAACGAGGGCTTCAATCTTGGGATCGAGGTCGGCTGGGGGAGTGCTGGCTGCATAAACCTTCCCCGCCGCGATTTGCTCTTCGGTGAATTGCGGAATCTTGGGCATTTCTTACACTCTCCCCTTGGTAAGTATAGAACTTTATAGTGCCTACTTCCCTTTAGAGAGTATGGGGGATAGGATTCAAGTAGGCAAGGAAAGATCAACCAAACGCAAAGGAGCCTAAAATGAAACTGGAAAAAAAGACCGTTCTCATAACCGGCGGGACAAGCGGTATCGGCCTTGAGTTGGCGAAGCAACTTCTTCAGCGGGGCAACACGGTAATCGTCACTGGCAGGGATCAGGAAAAGCTCGATGCCGCCACGCGTGCGCTGCCCGGCATCCATACTTTCAAGAGCGACGTCAGCGATCCGGCGGCGATCGCGGCGCTGCACGCCAGCGTGCTCGCGCAATTTCCCGCGCTCGACACGCTCATCAACAACGCCGGCGTCATGCGCAACTTGAACCTCAGCCAGCCTCGCGATCTGAACGACGTAACGCGCGAGATCGAGATCAACCTGAACGGGCCGGTGCGAATGGTACAGCAGTTCCTCCCGCATCTCAAAACCCGCAAGGGTGCTCTGATCGTCAACGTCTCTTCCGGCCTGGCTTTTATCCCCTTCCCCGCGTCGCCGGTTTATTGCGCCACGAAGGCTGCAATTCACTCGTTCACTGAGTCCCTGCGCGTACAAATGGAGGGCACGGGCGTTACCGTCGTCGAGCTGGCCCCGCCCGCCGTCGAGACGCCGCTGCTCCGCGGCGAGTTCGCGGCGGAAATGAAGGAGCAGAAGGGAATGGATGTGAAGGTCCTCGCCAGGCACGCGATTTCCGGTATTGAGGCAGGCAAGCTGGAAATCCGCCCCGGCCTCGCCAACGTGCTGTTGGCGATGAGCAGGATCGCACCCCGGTTCATGCTTAAGCAGATGGCCAAGATGACGAAGCCCAAAGGAGTGTCCGGGCAACCAATGAAGAGGGTTTCAATCTCATCGTAAACGAACCTGAGCCGGAAATGGCCTCAGTGGTCCGCAAGCTATCGTGCTGGTTTCGGTTCGTCGGCTGGATTGAAATAGCGCGTGTCGGTCGGACCATACCCCGAGATTTGCACGATGACAACGTCCCTTTCCGTGCGCGCGAAGTGGTTGTGAGCGCCCGGCTCCGAGTAGACGCTGCCGGGCGGAAGCTTCTTGAGGGATTTCGCGTCGAAACGGTCGCCATAACCGAAGTACCAGGTGCCTGACACCACCGTCGCCATGCGATCATCGCGGTGCGAATGCGCCTGAATCGTCGTGTGCGCCGGCACGAACAGCAGGATCGAATAAAAGCCCGCTTTGGACGGGTCACCGAAAAGCACTTTGGTATGGACGCCGGCGAGACCCGAGCTTCCGATCTGATTGCCGTCAACCGCGCCGCCGCGCATCTCCCCGGGGAGCATGCGCATCTCGGGCAGCGACTGAGCGCACAACAACGACGCGACCGATAGCCCAGCCAAAATTTTCATTCTCATTATAAGCTCTCTTCGGATTGATGAATCACGGGACAAGCCCGCGTTGCGGCTTTGCGGTCGCGGCGCGAATTCTGATCGCCGCGAACAGCAGCAGCACGGCGAGTTGCGCTATCTGGAAAGGCGGTTCCGACTGCGTCGGCGCCATGGCGCTCAGTGCCGGAACCCGCCGAAAGAGCTGGACGACCAACACAAAAACGTTGAAATAGAGCGCCATCACGGCGGTGATCGCATAGGTCCGGCGCCAGATCCCCTGGAAATGGTGGCGATAGATCGAAAGGCTCGCGATTATCAGGGCGATAAGAGAGAGGACGCCGAGGACCTTGGCAGGCGTGACGCCGTGAAACGGGAACAGGAATCCCGTCAGGCTTGTGGCCGTCGTCGTCTCCAGGAAGACCTGCGTCCATCGACGTGGCGTTTTCGCTTTTAGCAACCCGTAGATCGCGACGACGCCCGAGCCGATTCCGATCAGACTCAGGACGACATGAAAAATCGTCAAGGCATTCAGGATCATGGATTTTGTTTTTTCAATCCAATCAGCGCCCGGTTTACAGGAACTTCGTCAGCGCTTCGGTTGTCTCCTTGGTGTTCTCCTCCAGAATCCAGTGGCCCGTGTTCTTGAGCACAATCACGGTCACATCTCGCGCCACCGACTTCATCTGCGCGCCGAGCACCTCGCCCAGCGACTTCTCGCCGCCGATCGCCAGGACCGGCATGGTCAGCGGCGTGCGGGCAAGCTGCGCAAAATCCTTCGCCGCCTGATTGAAGGAAACGAAATAGGCCCAGCCCGCTTTCATCCGTCCCGGCCGCGCATAGGCGGCCGCGTAAGCTTTCCTATCAGCTTCGGGGATGGAACGGGTCTTGTCGGCAGCGAAGTCGTTCCAGAAATAGTCAAAGTAAATACGCTCTCGCCCGCGCACGAGCGCTTCCGGCGTCGGCCCGTTGAAGCGGAAATGCCAGATGCCCGGATTGTTGTAGACGGCTTCCCATCCGGCGACGCCGGGAAGAAAGGCATCCATAACCACCAGCTTGGTGGCCTCGGCAGGGTACATCGCCGCGTAGGCGTAAGCGACCATCAGGCCAATGTCATGCCCCACCACCTCGGCTTGTCGAAAACCGAGGGAAGACATCAGCGCGTGGATGCGGACAGCCGCCGCTTTCATATCCAGCCCGTCCGTGGGTATGGCAGAGTCGCCTATTCCTGGCAGGTCCGGAGCAATGACAGTGAATCGCTCCGCGAGGGATGGCATCAAGGGCCTCCACATCAGAGAGGTCTCCGCGTAGCCGTGCAGCAGGAGAAGGGGCGCACCGTGCCCGGATGTCAGGTAGTGCAGCTTGACGCCCTGCACCTCGGCATCGTGGGCGGCGACCGGTTCGGCGGCCCAGGCGCTTGCCGCAATGGCGGTGCAAAGCAGCAGCGCTCCGGCTAATTTAGTTTTCATATTCTAGACTGTACAGTCTAGAATCCGCCGAAGTCAAGCAGCCCGATACACTATGCAATGAAGAGATGGCTCGCTCCAAGGAATTCGACGAAACACGCGCGCTGGCCTCGGCGGTGGATGTCTTTTGGCGTCAGGGTTACGAAAACACCTCGCTCGAAGCCCTGATGCGCGAAATGGGCATCGCCAGGCAGAGCCTGTATGACACTTTCGGCGACAAGCGGGCGCTATACCTCAAGGCGATGGCGTTTTACCGCGAACGTACGAACTCGTCCCTGCGCGAGTCCCTTTCATCCGCGCCCACGGTGAAGGAGGGCTTCACACAGGTGCTGCTGGGGTTGGTCGCGGAGACGCGAGAACAACACGCGCGCGGCTGCCTGCTGCTCAGCGCGAACATGGAGCGGGCGGTCGATGACGAAGAGATCGCCCGGTTCCTGGAGGACAACCAGGCGGAGGTTGAGTCCATTTTCGCCGAGGCTCTGCGGCGGGGGCAGCGCGGCGGTGAGCTTGGTGGGGAGACCGATGCGAGCGCGCTGGCGAAATTCTTTGTCGCAACGATCCAGGGAATGCGCGCGATGGCGAGACTGAAGTCGGACCGCCGCGCCTTGCGTCAGGTTGCAAAGATTGCGCTCGCAGTGTTCGATCGATAAGCGGCCGCGAAAGCGCCCCCCATTTTCTACGCCGTGCTCACGCGCGCGTCGAAGATCCCAGATCGACAGCAGGATAGGCCTCGATATACTCTTCCCCATTGCAGCCGTAGTACGCGACGGTGCGGGCAGCGAAGTCGACGTCGTAGCGAACAACCCCGGAGCGCCACGATGCGACCAGAAACTCAGGGAACGTGCTGTTCCCTGCCTGGTCCGTACGCAGCGCCGCAATCAGCGCGTCGCGGTCGAATGGCGGAACATCAACCGTGCCGGAGGGCAACGGCGCGCCAATCGTCACAACTGGTCCAAGCTCCGTCAAATACAAGCTCTGACATGCGGGCAGCGACCAGATGTTGCGCGTAACGCCCGCCTGGCGCAATGTCTCGGCCAGGTACGGGAAGCCGCCGACCTTCGGGCGGACCGCTATCGCCCTCTGGAATGCCGTTTCCAGGTTCTCGATCGCCTTGCTCATCTGTTCTCCTTTTGCTCGCGAACCGCTTCCGCCATCGGCGTTGCGGTGACGGAGAAAAAGTCGGGGCAGGTGTTGGTGTCCGTTTTGAGTGCGACCTACCTCATTCTTAAACCGTATCTTATTGGCAGGTGAAGAAGATGGTAGCCAGTGCTAGAAACTGACATTCTCACCCTGGCGCATTTTTGTTTTGCTGGCAAGTCGCTGCTTTTGTTAAGATTAGAGAGCCTTCCGAGCGGGAGTAATTCAGTTGGCAGAATGCCAGCTACTACCCACCCCCTTTGTTTTCTGTCATTTAAACCATGTGCTGTCTCCCTTGCTGTCCGCAAAGATGCGGCTCGCAGGAGAGACATTTTGTCGCGAGTCAACATCGTCAAACGCATCAAAATTGGCGGCCGCTGGAAGATGTTTTCCATCCCCCGCAATGCCAAAGGCAACTACGACTGGAACGCCATCGCCGACGGCCGCTACTATGTCGAGTGGTACGTGGTCGGCACTCGCCGTCGAGTGAGTGCTGGCGTCACCGCCGCTCAGGCACTCGAGGTACAGCGGCGCAAGCACCATGAACTGGAAGGCCGCAAACTGGGTATCCCCGGGTTTGAAGCTGCCGGCGAAACGGTTAAGAAGCCTGCCTTGCACGTCGCCATCACTAAATACCTGGAGCAGATCGAGGCGCTGAAAAAGCCCAACACTCATCGCAAATATGAAGCCGTGGGCGATTTGGCTGGGTCGTATTGGCACCCGACTGAGACACCGCAGCTCACGCCATGCCGGCGGACCTCGATGTGCCGTTCCGCTGCTGAGGGCCGCTGAATGAAAAGTCTCAGAGGCCAGAGTCGCTCAACTCCTGGAAGGGGACCTCATGAGGGTTTTGCGTCCGGAATTCGCGGCAACGCGAAGCAGTAAGTCAATGGCGCAGATCGGCCCACTTCAAAATCGCATCCAGCACCGGGCACAGGGTCTGACCCCACGCCGTTAGACTGTATTCCACTCTGGGAGGTACCTGGGGATAGGCCTTGCGCACGACAATGCCGTCAGACTCCAGTTGACGAAGCTGCTGACCGAGCATCTTCTGAGTGATGTTAGGAATTGCGCGCTCCAGGTCGGAGTAGCGCAGCACCTTGCCTCCGAACAGATGAAAGAGGATGACAAGTTTCCAGCG
>Ga0185299_10002163_pt1 | contig 31989 bp, 33 predicted proteins | sample PaiPotPPA55metaG_FD_128002 | JGI IMG/M metagenome (GOLD analysis project Ga0185299, IMG submission 128002) | Iron sulfur acid spring bacterial and archeal communities from Banff, Canada, to study Microbial Dark Matter (Phase II) - Paint Pots PPA... ...
TGAGGTTTTTGCCAATCTCAGCGAAGGAATGTCCGAAAAAACCATCGGCGATCTGGTCACCGCCGGATTCGCAAAAATGAATCTGCGTGGCGAGGCCCTGGTTTTGCTGGGCGCCTCGGCGGCCTTGCCGCATGGCAGCAAGCAGCCGCAAAAAGTGAAGGAGGGAGACGTGGTGCTCGTCGATGGTGGCTGCAGCGTGGACGGCTATCAGTCGGACATTACGCGCACCGGCGTGTTTGGAAAGCCAAGCGCTAAAATTCAAACGGTATTTGAGATTGTGCGTAAAGCGCAAGACGCCGCACTGGATGCCGCCCGCGCGAAGAAACTCTCAGGCTCGGTGGACGATGCCGCCCGCAGCGTGATCACCAGTGCAGGGTACGGCCCCGGATACAAATACTTCACGCATCGCCTGGGTCACGGCATCGGCTTGGATGGCCACGAGCATCCCTATCTGGTGCGAAGCAGCACCACAGTGCTTGAACCCGGCATGACTTTTTCCAACGAGCCGGGCATCTACATCCCCGGCGAATTCGGTCTGCGCTGCGAAGACGATATGGTCATTTCAGCCGAAGGCCCGGCGCAGCTGCTGAGCCCGCGCTTTCAAGTGTCGCTCGAAAAGCCCTTGGGTTGATGTGTGGGGCCGCAAATACGTTTGAGACGATGTCCAAGAATGATAACTAGTTAGTTCAATTAACTAATAGCACCACAAGTCATATTATGCAACTGTTTTACGGTCGTGACAGGCATGACCTATTCCAAAGCGATTATCTGTCTGGCGAATGCTAGAAGACCGGGGGAAGATGTGTCGCCGGAAAGGAAGTTCTAAAAACAGCGCTGGGCGGTTGGATTCGACCTGTAAGCGCTAGGCCAACGTCAGAGGTAAGCGCGGAAGAAAGACAATATGAGCCGGGCGCCGAACCGGCCATCTTCGACATTATTGGAATTCCGATGTGACGTAAGATCCGCGCCGTACAGCCGCATGAATCCGCAATTCAACCGCGAAGGCTTTGCCGAACAGTTGCGCGAAAACGGCATAGCCTACATTTACCTCGGAGTGGAGTTGGGTGGTCGCACGGAAGACCCCACTTGTTACGAGGGAAAGCGCGTACGATACGATCGGCTCGCGCAAAAGGATGTTTTTCAGCGTGGATTACAGCGTGTAATCGAGGGCTCAACGAAATACAGACTTTGTCTCTTGTGCGCGGAAAAAGAACCGCTGGAGTGCCACCGTACGCTTCTGGTATCGCGTTATCTGGCCGACATGGGGTTGGAAGTCCAGCATATCCTCTCGGATGGCGGACTCGAAAGTCACTCGAGTGCGATCGAACGTCTTCTGGAACAACTCAAGTTGCCTTCACACGACCTGTTCCGAACTCATAAAGAGGTAATCCAGGATGCTTACCGCGCTCAGGAACGCGTAATCGCACACGAGAATGAATCCGACGCGTCTTCCGTTCTTTTTTAGCTCAGGGAGACGTAGTTCATTGGGATGTTAATCTCGTAGGAACCCGAAACCGCTGCAGGTGGACTTTTAGAGCAGCGCGAGGGCTTCGCCACTCGTGCGGAAGCCCGCGCCGATGGCGCTTTCATTCGCGGGGCTGGACTCTACGTCCTGCGCGCCGATGGAAATGCGACCGACCTGCTGGCGCGCATAGTAACGGGGCGACGGCACGCGAGTGACTTGACTACCTTGAATTATAGGAGCGGAGAACGGCCACCCGGGCTTGGGATAGACCATGCTATGACCCCAGCGATATAAGTACATGGAGACGACATCGCGGTCGAAATCAAAGTTTCTGCCCGCGAGTATCCGGTTCATGTCCGATCGCAGTGAATCCTCATAGCTGCTGAACGGAGTAGTCAGCAACTTGATGCGTTCGTTGGGCTGGTCGGCCACCGAGGCGGTATTTCCTCCGTAGAAGGTGAGCACGGTCTCGCGGGTGGGATCGTTCCGATTCGTTCCTACCCAATCCGCAACGACAAAGTCGGCGAAGTATTGGCCGCCCCAGTAGTAAGCGTCGTAGCCGAGGTCCACCACCGGCGCGGCGGAGCGGATGGTGACATTGGCGGTAACCACCGGGCTTAGCGTCACCTGATCCAGCGCGTTGGCTTGCGAGGCGCTGAACAATTGTGCGCACGCGGTGCGTGCGGTATGCGATTGCCCGGCAAAAATCACCGCTTTGGCGGTAGCTTGGTAAAACTGGCCCTTTGAAACATAAATCACACTTGCGCTATTGCTGCTGGTGTCTCCGCGCAACACCATAGCGCCCTGGCGAATGCGTACATTGTTGTTCGCCGCATCCATGGCCGCGAGGTTGTAGGGATTGGCCAAGAGATCTGCATCGGAAGTGCCATTTATGGCGGCCGGAATCAGCCACTTGATGATGTGCCGAAGCATGCCGGAGTTTCCACCCGGGTAAGCAAACTCCGGAAAATATTCCGCGCCCAGGAAACTGATCGAGGTATACGCGGAAGTCTGGCTGGTTGTGCCATCCAGCGCATCGACCGCATAGCGCGTATAGAAATCCGAAACCGCCGGATGGAATCCCTTGGTTTGCGTCAAATAACTGTCGAAGGTCATCGGCGACAAGTAATCGTACTTGGGATCGCTATTATCGGCTGGATCCGTGGGGGCACCAGGTTTGTGATACCAGTTCATCAAGTCTGCGCGGGCGGCCTTAAGGTCGTTAATGATATTCATCGGATACGGGACGGTGTCCAAACCTTTTCCGTAAGTATCGATGTTCCAGCTGTTCGTACCGGGATTCACATACGGCGTCTGGCTGTCGAAGTAATAGCTGTAGAACGGAGAAGGGACGACGTAGTTCTGCCACAGGATCCCGGTAGTGTTGTAAATATTATTCAAAAACGCATTGTAAGGCTGCACCGCATATGCGGTGGCCGTGGAGGCCACGTCCACGATCGGCGAAGCGTCGTCGCGGTTAGCATTTCCTCCAGGAGTCACCTGTCCATCGAGGATTAAAATCTTTGTGCCGGGACGCCGCTGCGTGATGAAGAACGCCGCGGAGCAGCCGGACATCCCGGAGCCCACGATGATCACGCCGTAGTTTCCGTTGTCCGCATTTAAAGGTTCGCTGCCTTGATAGCTGTCGCAGGGCGAAGAGGAGATCAGGACTGAATTTGTTTTGAACGTCAGCCTCCCGTCACGCAACCAGTGCGCAATATTAAAAACCGAGGGCAAGTTCCCGCCGCGCAGAACATTGGGGTCGGTGCCAATTGCGCCATCGCAAGGGTAGGTGGCGCCGCCAGCCATCGCACGCATTGGAAACGAACCGCCCACAGCGGCGGTTCCTGCGGCAATTAACATCCCATTGATAAAATCCCTTCGCCGAATTCCATCATCTCGCTTTTGATTGGACATTTTTTCTCTCCCGTTAAAGGATTGGCCGCTAGTTCTTAAATTAATTTCGGCGAAGCTATAACTTTATTGGCCGCAATTCAAGCTTATTTTTTTATAGTAGGCTTTCCTACGGACGGACCGTTGCTAATAAATCCGAGCCTGTCGGCTGGCCAGATCCTCGGGTCCATCGGGAGTGGTGTGATCGACTGTGCCCGGATTTGGGGCCGTGACCGTGCAAAAATGGCGCGCTTCTCGTGCTAAGCTAATTTCTTCAGGCCCGTAGCTCAGTTGGTTAGAGCGCGTCCTTGACACGGACGAGGTCTGGGGTTCGAGTCCCCACGGGCCTACCATTTATTTCAATGATTTGCGGATAAGGCATGGCAGTAAGCTCGGCCTTTGTGTCGCTGTTTGTGCCATAACCATTTGTTGTGGACGACAAAGCGTCAAGCGCCTTTCGCTTCGCTTCGATACGAACGTGAGAGTAATGGGCAAGCATTTTCGTCGAAACGTGCCCGGCGATTGCCATTATAGTTTGGTCGCTAGCCTGAGATTCGGCAAGCTCAGTAACCGCGTGGTGGCGCAAATCATGAAACCTGAGTCCAGCAGTTGGGCTTTTGACCTCGCGAAGATCGGTTCTGCATCGTTCGTTTTGGCAGATGTTATGCGGATCTTGCTGGAGGCCGCACATCGGGCATTGGATCGCTCGCGTCATGCGACGCCAAGCCGTTCGCCAACTTGTCTGGGGGCGGGTCGGATCGAACTTACTGTTTTCGCAACCTGGAAACAAGTAGTGGTCAGGCTCGGCTCCGCTCTGGTCTTGCGATCGGCGATATAGCTCCATGATGGCGGCCATTGCACTCGCGTTCAATGGGATTACCCGTTCGCCTGCATCCGTTTTAGTAGTGTTTCGCCGAATTATTAAAGTTCGTTCCATGAAATCGATGTCTTTCCAACGTAGACCTTTGATTTCGCATCCGCGCATGGTGGTGTTCAAGGCAAGAGTCTGAGCGAGCCGCACATTAAACCATTCCGGTCTGCTCTGAGCCATCTTTAGCAGGCGTTCCTTTTCTCTTGCGAGAAGCGCTCGGCCCATCTGATGCTTCTCCTTGAGAGGCCTGATGTCGTCAGCCACAAGGTGCCACCGCTGGGCCCGCTTAAAGATTCTTCGAAGAACGCCAATCTCCATATTAATGGACGTCGAACTCACTCCCTGTGCTGCTCTCGTTTGTCGGTAGGTAATCAGGTCTTCCGCTCCGATCCGCATCACCGCCGTGGCAGCGAAAAAACGGCGGAGCCCGACGAGCAGTTGGCGTTCTTTCTTAAGGCTCTGTTCAGAAAGCTCCAATTTCCGATTTTCTAAATATCGGTCCGCTGCTTCGATGAAAGCCAGGCGCGCAAATTTCTTGCTGGCCGGCGCTAGTTTACCCATGCTGGCGTCCACTATTAGCTTTTTTTCGTCGGACTGAGCCTGGCGCCAATCTGTTGTATTAAGTGACTGTCGATAACGAACGCCATTGACGGAAAAATCTGTCCACCACGTTCTGTTCCGCTTGAAAAGACTCATGACACACCTCGCGAATTCTCAACCCTACTGCTGGCCGCCTGGATTTTGTTTTCCCTGCGTTCTAGCGCCCGCCAACGAACACCTTTGAACACCTGTTCGTCTGCCAACCGGAGCAACACTGCACGTTTCGCCAACGCCGCATAACTCAAAGTTGTTTGAGTCTTTCGCTTCAGCTCCGTTAGTAGTTCGGGCGTGACGCTTTGCGGCATTCCTCGCAGCAACCGAAAGAGGTCATACACGAAATCCTTTTCCGGGTAGATGAACTCCGCAGCAAAAACTTCTGCACCGATCTCGACGCGCCGCATTTGTTCGTCGGTGCGACAGAGGACAGTTCCGGACTCGGAATCCACGAGATGGTGTTTGAGCTCGTGCGCCATAGTGAAGATTGTTGGCTCGTCTGGCAATCCGCCCGCCAGCATCACTGTCACTCCGTATTCGTCGTTGAAATATGCCCCTCTCAACTGCTTGAAGCCGTGCCGAAAATGCAGTTCCTCGATACCTTCGGCGCGGAAAGTCCTCCACATCTCGCGCATGGAAACGTCGGGCCCCTCGATCTCATTTCTGGCCCGGACTTCCTGCGCGAGTCCGCGCATCTCGTAGTAGTAGCCCGTGTCTTTCACTTCTTTGCTTTGCGTCCCGGAACTCCCTTACTGTAAACATGCTGAGCGCGTCGGAATTCCGCAAATCGCCTCAATTCCTCAACATCGTCATCGTTGAGTTGCTTCGCAGTGCGCAAGAGAGCATCGATTTTTTCATCGCGCTCGTTATGGATATTCTCCTTTGGAAAAAAATCGAGAATGGATTTCCCGAAAAACCGAGCAAGCCTCTCCAGATCCTCAATAGTGGGTCGATACGTGCCCGTCTCCCACCTGGAGACGGTGTTGCTTGCGACTTCCAGAGCTTTCGCGAGTGCATCTTGCGAAATGCCAGAACCTCCGCCGTAGCTCGTCCGAAACTCGCGAATCCGCTGCCCGACGTTTTGGATTAGAGTCGTCATACGCTCGATTGACTTCCTCCTCTTTCAGGACACCGTATTACTGTTGGTGTTGACAGTCAAGAGAAATCCCGACCGTGGTCGTACCCCCGCACCATGGGGCATTAGCTGCAGGCGTATAGATCCAGCACGTCTGTGCACCGAGCAAGAAAGAGTTCCAACTTGTAGCCGGAGATGAGGTTTCAGCGCTTCGACGATTGTGACGATGCGTATAGCCAGGCGCCCGGCGGCGTCAGGTTTGTCGAGAGCCACATAGATATGAATTATGAATTTCTTGAAGCGGCGCTGGTGCGAGAGAGGACCAGACAATTTCGACTAATGATCCTCGTTTCCGGGGATTCCGCTTGGTGCTGGGCGGTTCTAGCTGCACAGCGTCTGATTGTCGTGGCTCCTGCCACAGTCGCAGGGGAGAAGTCCTTGAGGATTCATCTTGCTTCGGGCCAAAGACCCTCGCAGCCGAGAGGCTGGTTCCTTAAGCGCGGCGCGGTCTGCTTCCGCGCGTTTTCTTAACATGGGAATCTCCTGCTCTGCCAATATGGCTTAGTTCGACTTTCCGGTCATCGAAATCCGCGATGATGATAAGGTTTCCTCCCATCGCGGAGATGAGGGATCGAAGCTGATCGACGTGGATGTTTCGATTCGATTTTTCGAGTTTTGAAATTGCGGCTTGGGAAACTTTCATGCGTTCCGCTATATCAGCCTGGGTAACTTTCAGCGTGTCTCGCAATTCGGCGAGCTCCATCGCGGCGGTTTCCTTGATTGCCGCTTTTCGCGATCGAGCGATGGATTCCGGCTTCATTGTCTGCTTCACGAGTTCGCTAAATTTAATTCGCTCCATTCGAGAAGTCCCTTCTTCTTCAGTTCGGCCACGTAAGTATCGTGGGGGCTCAATGAGTGAGCTTTAGCACACACGCTTGCCTGACTCCGCAATCCTTGCAGATAGTCCTCTTTCTCGACCCGGCTTTCGACCCCGAATCCCGTCAGGATTGTCATCATTTGTCCCACGGGAATTACAGCAAGCTCGTCCGAACTGCGGTCTCGCCGTAGCTTCGAATTGGACTGTCGCGCAACGCCCACTTCTTCGGATATGAGACGAAATGCGCTATTCTTCACGCGTGAATGAACTCGTGAATCCGCTTCACGTGGATGTGCTTCTCACGCTTGCGGGTTTGAGCGATGTCGTAGGAGCCTTGCATTCGTATGAGCGTGTCCATCTTCACTCCAAAAGCCTTCTCAATGCGAAGCGCCATATCTCCGGACAGATCAGCCTTGCCATTCAGCAGGCTAGACAGAGCAGGGCGGGAAACTTGAAGCGCGGATGCGGCCGCCGTTACCGAAAGGCCCGCAGGCTGGATAATCTCAGTCCGAATAAAATCTCCGGGATGGGGAGGGTTCTTCATTGGCATCGAGCTTGCTCCTTTTTTCCTAGTGATAGTTTTCCAAGTTCACGTCGTAGATTTCTCGCTCCACAGTGTCGATACGGAACGTCTAATGGCGGTTTCGAGTGACGCTGAGGCTCCACGTGCCTTTGCGGTCGCCGGTTAGAGTGTGCACCTTCCATGCTGCGAGAGCGCGCAATTCCTCGGGGTCTTGCGTCATCGAGAAACGCCGGCATCTTGCGGACTTCCGAGCGGCTGGCACTTTTTCTTCAAGAACCGTTAGCCGATGGTAATGGCCTCACGTTCGGCCTCTGGAAGCTAGGCCCACATGCCTGAAATTCATCGGTCGTTTCTATGTCCCGGGCCATAGAGTATAACCTTAGAGTTATACACGGTCAAGGTCGATTATCGTGCCGGACGGGACGCCGTCAGGCGAGAAAAGGAGGGAGGCCCGTCGCGAAGGGCCTCCCTCCTCAGACTTAATCACTCGATGTGATCGCAGATAAAATCTCCGCGCTGGCTCGCTGTACGTGCTCCAGGGATTCAGCCAAGGTTTCCGCGTCGCCGGAATAGAGTTGGATGTAGTCAGCAGAACGCTGAGCCCTCAGCCCCACACACTCACAGACAACAAACGCAACGGCCTCGGCTTCGGTCTCACGGATGCACCTCGTCGTTTTGGCGCGACGCTCCTGCTGGTGAAGGATTGCGTGCGCTGTCTCATGTGCCAAAGTGGCAAACTCCTCAGCAGGGGATTGCCCTGGCAGCAACACGATTTTGCCCGGCGCACAAAGCCCCAGAGCTGGGTAGATTTCATTCGAGTATTCGAGCCGGATTCCTCGATGGGCGATGAATTGCTTCAGTCGATCGGTGCTTCCAGCGGGATCGCCCTCTGTTCCCGGTAGAGAAGGAAGCAGCTGGCCATCGGTATCAGTAAAGTCGAAAACATAAACTGCACGGAAGCCAACCAACTTGTTGAGTTGATCGTCCTGGCCAGCCTTTTCGACGTTTTGCTTGCGAAAGATTGGCGCAAGGATGAGGATTCCCTTCGCGCCCTTCTTAACAAAGCGTCCAAGCTTCTTCCACGTGTGAAAACCAGCAACACGAATCGCGTTGGGCCGCTGGGAAAGAATGAGCATGACGTTATAAGCGCTGTAACGATGAAATCTCGCCATCGCTACTAAACATGCTTTCAGCTCATCACTGTGGCCCTTTTCCAGAGCTTTGTTCAGCTCCTCGATTGCCTTGCTGGCGACTTGTTTGGCTTGCTCAACTTTCATGTTTGTTCTCCTGTTTCGGGGAGCTTTTGCTCCCTTCACCGCCAGCAGAGGGAGCAATCCCCGAAACAGAGAACAAAAGCGAAGAGTTGCCTGCGTTCAGGTCGAAACGGGTGGCATGCGGAGTGACACAGCTTTTGGTGGCGCGAGGCGTGCTAGTGGAGACCGTCGGCGCGTGAATTTATGCGATGGGAGGCAGGCAGCTCGGAGCGATCAAACAAGGAGAGCAAAGCGAAGCCGATCCTCGCAAGAAGTGGAAGAGAGTGGGCGGGAATTGAATTTTAGCTGGCCGGAGTCTGGAGCTTTGCGAGCTGCTTCTCAAACCGGCCAGGTATCAAGGAAAGGTATTTCTCGGTCTCCTCCCAATGGAAGTGACCTAAATATACAGATAATCGCGGCAGCATTGCCCGAAGGTTATGCCCTTGGGCGAGCCATCGTATCAGAGTATGCACAGCAAATGTGTGTCTGAGATCGTAGAGTCGAGGGCTGAAGGTGGCACCTTCATTTTTTCGAATCCTTGCAATATCTCGCGCGCGCGCAAACCTCCTCATCATGGACGCAGGACGGATCGAGAATCCCGCCTTATTGACAAAGAACGTTTGCACACCTGGAGACCGCACGCGGCACACTTCTCTCTCGTACTTGCGGAGTGCTAGCAGCAGAGTCCCTTCGATTGGAATAGTTCTCGATAGGCTAGTCGGTGGGCGATTTAGCGTTAAAAGCCCCCGCTTGAGGTCAACGTTGCGACATAACATCGATACGCCCTCGCACAGCTGCGCCCCCGTACCGTAAACAAGAAGCATGAACGTACATACAGTCCGAGAGTCTAACAAAGTGCCCCATGGCTCCGGGAGGGTGGCAGCGGCTCTCAATATGCGACGCACTTCCTGCTGGGTGAACGCGCGCGGTGGCGTGACAGCCCTACAAATCACGCGGGGACGCGGTAGATGAGACTCCTCTAGCCTTCCCCGCAAAATCCAGAACCTGAAGAAGTGCTTGAGAATTGTATACTTGCGAGCCCATGTGCGCTCAGACCTGCGGGGAGCGACCAAGAAAGTTTCGACTTGGGAATCCGTGAGGGTTCGGATTTCAATGTCTCCGACTTTTCTCAAAAAATCGCGGAGGCATTCCGTTCCTGTTTTGAACCGCAATCCAACCACGTGCTTCGAATCCACATAAAGATTTATCGCTCGTGAAAGCTTCATAGAGACCCGCACAAATCTAGGGCTGACACGGAACGCAATGCGTTCAAATCATGTTTTGCGTAGATGTGCACACTTTGGCAGTCCCGGTGGCCTAGAAAGTCTGCAATGTCGGGAAGTGGCGTACCCATCTGAAGCAGCCGTGTTGCACACGCGTGCCTCAGTGCATGCGGTCCTTTATGAGGATAATGGGTTCCGATTCGGTCCATTCGTCGCCGGACAACCAGGTAGATCGACTCCCTGGCCACCGGCCTGAACGGAGGATAAAACGTGACGAACAAATTACCGCAATCGCAATTGGGCCTCACCTTGCGTAGATATCGAAGTAGCGCATGGCGCAGTTGCCCGGAAATCGGGAACTGTTGAATTCCTCGACGCTTAGATCGATTGACACTGAAAGTGTTATTCCTCCAGTCAAAGTCACGAAGACGAAGGGATGCAATTTCCTCGCTGCGAAGTCCATAGGTTGCACACAACAGCAGAATCGATCTTGCGCGAATTTCTGCACGGCTTCTGCCTCTCGTCGTCGCGATAGCTTTGACGACAGCTTCCCACGGGGGAGCCTGAACAGAAAAAGAATCCCATCGGATCGGTGGAACGCTTATGCCATTGGTGATGTGGGAAGAGCATAGTCTTCGTTCCGCAGCATATCGAAAGAAGACCTTCAGAAGCCTAGCTTCCCCCGCGATGGTAATCTGAGTCCACGTTCGACCTTTGCACTTGAAATATCGATCTAGGTCCGTCAACCGGATTGAATAAAATTTGGCGCGCCGTTGACCGACCCATTTCAGAAATCGTCCAGCACCTTTTGAGTATGATGTTGCGGTTCTGGTCAAATATCCTCGTTCGGAGCAGAGGTATTCAGAGAAACCGGATAATTCTTTTCCATAGGGTTGAAAGCGCGGAGGCCGTGGCAAAAGCTTGCCATGGAATCTCAGCCACTTCTTTGCCAAACGCTCAAACTGAGGCTTGGAGCATGGGCCTGGAGGGCGTCCGGCGCATCTCCGACGATGGTTTTGCCATCTAGTAGCGGCGTGGTTGATCTCGTCATGGGTAACTTCACGGAGGGTGGTCATCCTCAAAAAGTGAACGATGCGTATAAGCATCGATGCGACGCCCTTCAGATACATAGTACTCACGCCGATTTTTCGTAGTTCTTCCAAGTATGCTTCTCGCTCGCGAAATAACAGAGCAGCCTGGTGCCTTCTGACAACAGAGGAAAGGACGGTAAGACTCTCGGTGATTCCAGGAGACATAGAGCAATCCAGGCCGGAAACACTACTCCAGATTGTTGACAAAGATGAACATTATTTATGAAAACTGATTACAATTCGCGGTTCTTATAATGGCGAATACGCATTTGATACAGAAAGGTGGAGAAAATTAAGGCGCGGCGTAACAAGGGGCGTCTCACCCATTGAGACATTTTGGTGATGTGTGCTATATTGCCACCAATCCGTGATGAGCGGAGGAGGACGTTAAATTTCGCGTCGCCCGGCTGCCAGTTGAGGGCCGGTTTTATTTTAAGGCAGCCACTTCTTTCCCCATCCGATAATTGTGCCGTTTACAGGACTTCTCAGATATTTATATTTCTTGAGAATTTCTTCAACTTGAACCCCGAATTTGGCAGTCATTTCTACGTTTGTCTTTTCGCAAATTAGACTTCTGCAGCTCGGATTAGCGATCAGGTCAGCAAATTGCAATCCGGCAATGTTTGCGCTTTTGGATTTTATTTTTAATTCTCGACTCGTTAATCGTTCTTGGAAAACCCTCGTTGGGACATGTACAGTTCCGTTGTCGTAAATATAACGAAAAGCCTTTTCCAATTGCATATTCTCCTTGCGGCCACGCGATTCCGTCATGACATCTCCGGTCATGTTGATACGAACGAGGAATTGGACATACCGTTCCAACATCACCGTCAAGCAGTAATGATAAGGATGAAATCGCCAGACCGTATATTTTCGCTGATGCTCCTTTTTGTCGATGACCACTGTAAACACTCTGTAAGTTGCGCTTGCCAATAGTTGCAGTAAAAGGGCGTCAAGTTGGCTTCTAACTTCGGCATCTCGCAATACCCCAAACGGTGGACTGGCGTCAATCATTTCCCGACGATGGAAAACGATTAGTGGATCATGGAAAATCAACGCCTTTATGGTTTCGAGGGCAGCGGAGAAAGGCCCTTGTTCATAAGCTGGGCGCATAATCGCACCCGTCAGCCCTAAATATTGGTGGAATGGATCCGCCGATGAGCGCATGTCATGATTCCCGACTTCATCGATAAAAATCCTATACATAAAGCCATCCCTGAAATGGGGCTTCCTTTCGCTCGCCAAAACGGTGTTACGGTAAATGGCGGAGAGTTGGGGGATTCGGACCCCGCTCCATTTCTGAAGCTACCGTTTATAAGGCGGCATCTAGCGGCCAGCTGGTCGCTCTCCACCGATTTAGTCACACCTATAGCACTTGTTTTTCTTCTTGACAGTTTTGGTGGGGCCGACTTAGGATGGGCTTGAGATTGATCGCACATCCGGTGCCCGTCTGCGCCAACAGACTGGGCACTTGTCGTTTCTAAGACCAAGTTGTCAAAAAAATAAAACTACATTAGGGGCAGGAGAATAACCTCAGGAAGGATTACTTTACTGGGGATAGTGGAAGCTTCCAGCTTATTCTCCTGCCCCAATGACGCAGACATTTTCTGGCTTTAATTCCTTGTTGTCAAGGGCTTAGTAGCCGCTGTGCCGTGGAAATATTCCACAGGATTCACACAGGAAAGTGTGGAAAAGAAATTCGTTGATGCGCTTGCAAAACTTTTAAGTACGAAACGCAAAAAGATAAAAACAAGGGGCAAGCGCGGCTCTAAGGCTCCGATATTGTCGAAGCCGTAAGCTTTTTGTAAGGCATGGCTTTCGCCCGCGTTAGATTCTTTAGCGTTCCATCAAACATCTGCAGTTGTATTCCGCGCCGATTGAAGCGATAAGAAAACTCATTGTAGTAGCGGCCAAGGTGCTTGACGGAACCTTATGGAATATGCCGTTCACACCGCGTTTGAGCTCATCGAAGACCACGGCCTTGTCGGTTTGCAGTAAGGCACCCTTATCGATGTTGTCGTGTCGGCAACCAGGCCGGAAGAATCGCTCTGACCAATGCTTTGTCCGCATATACGGACAGTGAGCATCACGTATTACGCTCAGAGCCAATCCAAAAAACCTGAAATCGCTTGGGGTTGTAAGGCGCGCGGTCTGAAATGCGGCCAAGGTCTCTGTTTTTGACGTGAGCAGGATGAAATCAATTAAATGGGAGTGTGGGAGGGCCACATCTGTGCCATTCGATGGAAGACGCTATCCCGGTGTCGAGGGGAAAACCGTCGAATTCATTGAAACCTGCTCCGAGGAACGGTTCATCTACGTCCGCATCCGATTCACTGACGAGACCGCGGTGACCCTCGTACTCACTTCGGATGTAATTCTCCACCATGTTGCCCTTTACGACGAATCGACCGGCAACCTAGAAGTGCTCAAACAATACGTTAAATCTGACCGCGTGCGTTGAAGGGAACCGATGAAGAGAATCGCTCATACGGGATATCACGTCGCGATTTTCTATGCTTGCAGCAAAAGAGCCGACCGCACGAAGGCCTATGCCGCGCTTCTGAGATCTTGCAGCAACAGAAGCCAACAGCAGAAATATGGTGAGGCACGTGGGTGAATGGAAGATTCAAGTCAGCGTCAGAGTTAGCCAAGCTCTCCGAGAAGAGTTGGAGAAATATGCTGCCGCCGAGAAGCGGACTCTGGGCAATTTTAGCGCTGTCATTCTGGAATGGGCTTTCGAGCAATTCAAGGTCGCTGGCTCCACGGAACGATTACTTAAGACCTCTTTCTCAGGGCCCAAGGCTCAATCAGGCTGTTAATGGCTGATGCTCTGTGATTGCACTAGCGTAGCGCGCCATGGCTCAGTGACACGTTGTAGGAACGGGACGAAGCAGCGAAGGGTGGAACACATGGGACAGTGGAAAGCGCCGATCAGCCTGCGTGTCCGGCAGGCTTTAAGGGCGGAACTTGAGGAGCTTTCCATCCGCGAGAGACGCACTCTGGGCAATCTGGGCGAGCTGGTTTTGGAATGGGCTTATGAACAGCTTAAGCAGGCCGGGAGCATGGAACGATTGCTGCAATGCCGAATTCGCCTCCCGGCAGAACCGATACAGCCCGTCGAAGCGCGCCTTGCGTCCAAAAGGGAGTGACCAATGGACAAACTGAAAGTCCCGATGCGTCTGTCCGTGCGCGAGATTGTTTGGAAAGGGCTAAAGGGGGTCGCTGACAGGGAGGGGGAAAAACTCAGCCAAATCACAGAACTACTTCTTGAATGGGGCGTCATCCAACTCAGGACCGCTGGCTCTACAGTGCGACTGCTGAACTTCGCCTTGAGACCGCGCAACACGAAGCGACAGAGTTAACCTCGTATGTAATTCCACAATTGAGAGTGCCAGAATGGGCGACCGCACAGCGGAGACATCCGCCAAAATCTCACTGCTTGCACCTCGCCACTATGAATGGCCCTGTCCTCCTTCCTGTTGGCCGAGGCCTTGCCCAGCGACCTGAGCGCGTCCCTCTTCTGTTCTCCTTGGCATACTCGAAGTTGGGCTCTGCGTCGCGACAAATTGTCTCCTTCCTCCGTGACTGAGGTTTGCATCGACGTCCAACGCAACGGTCTTCGAAACGTCTCTGCTTAGCGCCTCACGAAGGTCAAGTGCGTCGTTTGTATAAATCTGAGCGTCGTACCGCCCTCGCGACACTGCTACATAGGCCAAGCGCTGATTGACAAGCTTTTCTCCGGCCTGGTTTGTATCGATGTGGATTAGCACACGGCCTGCTGTCTGCCCCTGGCCGCTGTGACTGGTCACTGCGTAACCATGGTCGAGATGCGGATTCTTGTTCACGTTGAATTGAGTAACTCGGCCTGAATCGAGCCGCAATCGAATGTCTCCGTCGCCGTTAATTCGCGCTATGGTACCTAGCTCTCGATTCGCAACTCCAAGCTCTCTATTGGGCGCAGTAAATTGGACGCGGTCGCCTTCGCTAAATGTGCGTTCGGCTTCTCGATAAATCGTGACGCCATGCAATCGACGCGGGTCGTAGCTTACTTGCTCACCGTTCCCTCGTCGAACGGTGAGTAGATTTTCCTTTTCATTTGATTTCTCCACACGCGCATATTCGCTTGGCTTGATTCCGTGGGAACGGCTGCCCTTCGTGTAGCGTACAACATCCCCAGGATCATATTGTCCAGCCCAGCGTCTGTCAGCCCCAGTTATCTCTTGTCTCGGTACCAGCACAGTCTGCTTGTGCTCTCGTGTCGCGACTTGACCGGTTTTCTGCATCTTCCGGTGAATCACGTCATTGAGTTCTCTGCGAGATTGGTTATCTGGGGACACGACGAGTGTTCCGTCGGGTCTTTTCGCGTAGCTATTGGCAATCGCTTGCATTCGTTCGTTGCGGTCGCCAATTTCATGCACTCGGCCCTGAGAGCGGAGATTGTCGATTGCTTCCTTGACCGAGCCGCGCGCAAGCTGCTCGACTGCCTCTTTGAGGGTCGGGTCCTTTTGGCGAACGATCTCGTCCAGACGGGCTGTCTCAATGCCTGCCTCCCTAAGCTGCTGGTAAGGGCGGCCAGCTTCAACAGCTTGGTGTTGGCGCGTGTCTCCAACAAGCAAGAGCCGATCTTCTCCGCTCATTCGATGGAGAAATTCATTCATTTGCTTCGTGCTGGCGAGGCTCGATTCGTCTATAACGTAGAGTTTCTTCCCACTGGTCCGGGATTCTTCGTTGGATGATAAATGCCTTTGTAGCGTGCGAGACTCGATCCCCGACTCGCCAAGTTTTTGCGCTGCTCGTGACGTAGGCGCGAATCCCTCGACCTTGTAGCCGTGACGCTCGGCCACTTCCCGAATTGCCGCCAATGAAGTGGTTTTACCGCTTCCTGCTACTCCTTCCAAGGCCATCAGTCGATCACGACTAGAAAGGATTTGCGTCACCGCTTGGCGCTGCGTTTCGTTTAGGTGCGAATAGTTTTTTTCGATGGAGTCGCGAGAGCGCTGGCTTGCAAGTTCAGGAAAGTGGTGCTGCCCTTCTCGCATTCTTTCGATAGTTTCCCGCTCATAAGATTGCATCTCCTTCGTCGTGAATGATCGACTTGGCGAATTTGAATACTCCCGTAGCTCCGTCAGTTCTCCCACTTGAGCCTTTTTGTCGAGGCCGGACTTAACTTCTGCAAATGTCGCATGGCCCATTGAGCGACTCAAGGCGTCCCGTAGTAGATCTCTCTCGTTCGCTACCGCTTCCCTTTCCAAGCTCCGTTCGGTCGAATACGTCAGGGCTTGACGTACCGTTCGTTCGTTTAGTTCTGGTTTGAGCTGTATACCTCGTCGCCTTGCATCCTCGACAATTTGTTCCGGCTGACCGCCGAATTTGGTGGCTAAGGCTTTGTGCCTCTCTTGCATTTCTGAGTGTGAGGTCTCAAGTTTCTTTTCCCGAGTCTGGTGTGCTGCGATCTGAGCTGCTCCCGCTCCTCTTTGGTTTGTCCTCGCTAAATGTTCCTCAATCTGTCGCCGTCGTGGACTTGACGCTTCCAGGTAGTCGGCGCTGTATCCCTTGATTTCCGGCTGACCACTTTTGCCCCGTTCTATTTCGTAACCCAATTCCTTTAGACGTGCCGCAAGTTCCGACCGATAGATGGCTGTCCCGTACTGCTGCGATTTGTACAGTTCCCTCGGCTGCAACGCTCGCGAGTCGCCATTCCCAGTCTGAGTGACGTTGAAGAGCACGACATGCGTATGAAGCTGCGGCGCTGCATACCCATCCACAGGGCGGGAGCTGTCGTGCTCAAACTTGGCCGCAACCCATTTGCCAGTAGTCTCAGCGGGAAGATTACTTCCCAGCCTTGCCTGAACGAAGCGCTCCATTTCGCCCAGCGCGACCGAAACACTTTCTCGGTGAGCACCGCGAACGCGCTCGTCTCCGCCCACGAGGGCGGTTAGTGAAACACTTTTCGGTGCAGAAAAGGTAGCGTCCCACCCCGCGCGATGTTCCATTGTCTTAATCTTCTCGCCATGCTCGTTCTCATATTCACGCGGACTTTGATGCCGGACTAATTGCTCCCCGGAGACTGGATGCTGTCCCTCACTAAGCCGATGAAACTGTTGTTCTCGGACTTCGCCTTTCAGGCCCCATTCTTCCGCCAAACGTCCATGCCATTCGCCAATGACTTGCTCTGCTTGCGTGTAGTAGTTGTCCTTAGCGTTTGCAAATTCTTCCGCGTGATAGGAACGCGCCTGACCTGCACTCAATGGTTTGGAAATCGTTAGCATTTGGTGCCTACTCAAAGAATCGCTGCTGTTGCTCGGATCGGTTCAATTGTTTCTGACGAGTTTGTTTAACTTCCTGGGGCGAAATCTTCTGGTCGTGTGGATCGTCGTTCTTCTCCTGGGGGAATGTTTTTAGTGCGGTTCCTGGCACCGCAAGAGTGCTTCGTTCGATAAACTTTGGCTGCTTTTCAGGTAGCTCGATGTAAGGAAAGCTCATCCGCACTACAAGGTTCCCGTTCTTTAGGAATCCATTAAGTGATTCAAGGCCAGTGATCTCGCTGGCCATAACTAAAGGTTCTACTTGCCGGTCCAAGTTGTAGCTCTTCGATGTCGAGTACTTGGGATTGTGCGCCGTGGATCTACTTTCTCGGAGGCGCTCGATTTCAATCTCACCAATCGTTTCGCTAATCCACTTCGCGGCACGCGGCTCACTTGTTCGAAGGAAGATTTTTGTCGCTGGCTGCGAGAGCATAGCCTCCGCTTCGTGCCCGTATCGGGTTTCGAGCTGGCTGCGTCCTTGAAAACCAAGAACGACGGGATTATTTGATTTGCGATTCTCGGTTACCGCTGTGTGCAGTTGTGGCAATTTCTGCAGGCTGGCCAGCTCGTCGAGAATAAGCCAAACGGAACGTGTGTTCGCTTGCCCTTGGTTCATGAGCCGCAGAACCAATGTATCCAGCCACAGACTTATAAGGGGCAGGAGGCGTTTTCGCGTTTCAGGCATGGATGTAAAAAACAGCCATCCGTGACGTTCCTTGGACCATTCGAGTGCACTCCAGCTCTGAGTAGTTCTGTTCTCGGGCGGTAATAGTTTCAAAGCATCGGCTACCATGTTGAGTGAGCCAAGCACTCCGTTTCGTTGAGGCGGCGACTGGGAATCAATGATCGCTTCATATTCAGTTCCCTTCACGCGCGCGTCGATCTCTTCTGGATGCGACATCCACCAAACCAACTCTTCCGGTGTTGGATGGAACGTAAGCAGATGGGCGAATATTTTTCGTGGGCCCTCCACGAAGAATGGATTTTCGTTGTGTCGATCTGGAAACAAGGATGCCGCTAGTGTCAATGCTTCGGCATCGTGTTGAAGTTCAGCGCCGGGCGTCCAATACGGCATCCGCTGGTCGAGCGGATTCAGAACCACGTCACCGCGCGAGGGATCAAAAAACTGAGGAGTGTATTCGAGTGCCGGGTCGTAAATGACGGCGCTCTCGCCGCGCTTTTCTACCTCGACTAGAAGCTGACGAATGAGGGCGCTCTTGCCCGTACCCGTATCGCCCATGATAAGGATATGGCTAGATTCAATCCTTCGTGGAATTCGCACAGACTGCCCGCCTCGTGAAAACGGGATCAACGAGGATTGTTCTTGCCTGAATCCGATGCCGTCGGATTTGCTGCGTCTGTTGAACTGGGCAGCAGTTACCAATTCCGGGCCCTTCAAACGTCGTCCGTTCCTCAGCCGTCTCGCTCGCGCTTTGTCTTTGGGTATCGCCCAAAATAGACCACCTACGAAAATGGCCAGTGCGCCGAGCCACGCGGGTTTAGAAAGCTCCAGCAGAGTTTTGTCGCGGTAAATTAGGTGCTGCAATAAGGCATGCAATCTTGCATTCTCAAATGCCTTACTCTGCCACTCGACACGCAACGCGCCGGCCCTAACAGCTTGTTCCGAGAGAATGAATGTATTTTCCCGGCCCTCGATAACCTCGCTGCCCATCGCGAGGCGATTTCCATTCGCGGTGACGAGAATCAAGACAGTGTGGGTATGGACTTGCCGAGCAGTTCGGTAATCCTCGGTAGCTGTATAGATCGGAGCGTAATACCGCTCAAGAGGTGTCCAAACCCAGGCACGGTAGAAATCGCCGATGAGCCCCACGCTGAGGACCGCCGCAAAGATCACTGCGATGCTCCACCAAGGCTTCCTGCTCGGCCATTTTCCTGCGAAACTTGCTCGACCCCATGATTGAGTCATCTTAGGTCTTGTCTCCCTGCTCGCTAGTGTTCACACCTAGACGCTCCGTCGCTTTCTTCACTTTGTCTCGGTCAGCTCGCTCGATGATTGCTTGCATGGTGTCGGCGGTTATCGTTTCCGCACGAGCAACGGCGAAATGCAGATTCAGGAGGATCGTTCGCAGCGAGAGAATCTCGGCGAGCGTAACTTTTTGGGTCTCAGTAGGCCGGTCCCCCTTGCTCCTTTCCAGGAGGACGTTCCTGCACCACTCGCTTACGGACAGGCCTTCTTCGCAGGCGCATGCCTCAAGTCGGGCGTACTCCGATTCAGTAACCTTAGTTCCCACAGATTTTGTGCGTAAGGCAGGCTTCATATGGCGTTCACCGGCGACGAGTCGAACAACTCAACTGATCAACTTATGGTGTTTCCCCTGAGGAAACCGCTTTTCACCGCTTTTCACCGCTTTTACCCGCTTCGCATTCTAAGGCTCACAAAATCAAGTGGTTCGCAACCGCGAACCACAGGTTCCCTTGCAGCACCCTTCTAGGGGTGACGTGTCAAAAAAAACATCCGGTGCCAAAGGCACCGAACAACCCACGTCTACACCGGAGATGCTTCAGGGGTGCGGATCGACAGGTGATCACGGCGCGCGAAGCGCTCGATGGCATCGCGGTGGACCAATACACGCCGTCCGATCCGGCGTGTTGGAATTTGCTGATTGAAGATAAGGTAGTCGAGGCTGCGAACCGAAATCGACAGAAGTTGGGCCGCCTCTCGTTTCGTGTAAAGAATCTTCTCGAAGGCTAACATCGGTGCTTCTTGGCTCCTTCCTACTAAAGGACTATGTTGTCCGTTTGTAGGATTATCACCACATCGGCTCGATGTCAACACCAGATGTAATATAACTTCCTGTATCAGGACAATACGGAGGCTCCCTCAGGATTTCCGAGTGAACTCAAGATTTATTGAATTAGTTGGGTTTGGCGGCGGCTGTGGTTGGCTCGGGCTTAGTGCGTGGAACACTCTAACTCTCGATCATTTGCCTCGGCGAAAGGACAGTAGCCTCCAGTAGCTCTGCCGGAAAATCAGACGGGTTCAATGTGACGATAAAATCGGCTTTGCCCTGCTCTGCGCAGACACAGAACGGATCATCCTTGGGGTCTGGAGAAATCTCAGCTGCGTAGCGAGCCTTCACTTCTTCTGCTCTCTCTCGGATTAGGTTAACGATTCGCCCGATTAAGGCCGGTCGCACTTTGAGGCGCTTGAGAACTTCCTTGTACTCGTCGAGGATGTCTTCCGTTATCAACCAGGTGAAATCACTCTTCTCAGCCCAATCGTGAAGTAAATCCGCGCTCGGGTTCCTTCCGGGAATGTAAGGCCGCCTAAAGCCAGACACGCCCGCGACCAGAACACTTGTATCAACGACGCCTCGTCTCTTTCGCTTCTTAGCTTTCCGCGGCAACGGTGATCTCCGGTGCACGTCTCTCTTTACGATGGGCACGAACCGTCCGCAAGATTTCCTCTTCAGAAATGTCGCCGATCTCCTTTGCGGTCTCAGTCAGCGACTCCAGAAATTCCTTTTTCCAGCCCCGTCGCTTTTTCCCGCGTGGCAGGTCCTTGTAGAGATCAATCCGACTCATTCTCTCCTCAACCTGTTCCTCAAAAGCTCGAAATGGAACTCCAAGTTTGATGGGTTCCTCTTCGGCTGTAAGCCGACAACTGAAAACGACGTAGTCTGGGGTTTCTTCTCTAGATTTTTCTTCAAATGCACTAAACGCAACCATCAATTTGGAAAGCACGCTCGTCCGGGTCCCCAACGATTCTTTTAGGTACAAGGCAACTTTGGCTGCCAAAAGAACATTCGTATCAAAAAAGTACGTCCCCGCAGTTCTTCTCGGTTTGACAACTCCAAATTGGACAAGATTTTGCAACTCCTTCGGCTGAACCTGCAGGACAGCACTCGCTTGTTTTAGTTTGAGACCTTGTCTTGTCATAGGCACCCCTATTACCGTCTAAAGTTTAGACAGTAATAGGCCGCTCGTCAAGGACCACGTTTCTTCCACGGTAACTCCTAGAGACGTTCGGTACGTTAGACTCAAAACAACCCTAAGAACGGAGAGTGAAATCCAGCAGATGAGTCCTGCTTTTGAACGATATATCGGAATCGACTACTCAGGCGCGGAGACCGCAAATTCCAGTCTGAAGGGTTTAAGAGTTTACGAGGCTAACCGAATCGACGAGGCCAGTGAGGTCGAGCCTTTTGGATGCCGAGGAAAGTATTGGACTCGCCGGGCAATCGCCGAATGGTTGGTCGGTAGACTAGCCGAGACACAACCTACGATGGTGGGTATCGACCATGGTTTTTCGTTTCCGTTGAAATATTTTGACAAGTACGGGCTGCCTCATGACTGGTCCAGTTTTCTGAAGGATTTTCGTGAACATTGGCCAACAGACGACGACAGCACATATGTCGATTTTGTGCGGGAAGGCGTTTGCGGGAATGCTGCGGCTCGTCATGGTGATTCTCGCTGGCGACGATTGACGGAGGTACGAGCAGGTGCGAAATCTGTATTTCATTTTGATGTGCCGGGATCAGTCGCCAAATCGACCCATGCCGGAATTCCGTGGTTACGTTATCTCCGCTCTCGCGCAGGAGACAGAGTGCATTTCTGGCCATTCGACGGATGGGAAGCACCATCCGCCAAGTCGGCGGTGGCGGAGGTATATCCCGCTCTTTGGAGTCACACGTTCTCCCGCGATGGCCGCAATTCCGATCAGCATGACGCTTACTCTGCTACGGAATGGCTGCGCCGAAGTGATCTTGACGGCAGCTTGGATCGATTTTTCAATCCAAGTGTAGACGCGAATGAAAGAAGGGTAGCCGAGATCGAGGGCTGGATTCTCGGAATTGGCTGAAAATGTCGCGCTCGAACGATTCTAGAAAATCCGCTTTGCGACATACTTGCCTCTCTCATGTTCAGGTGCAGTATACGTAAGATAAATTCGGGCAAACCCATGCTTTTCTGGCACTTTCAAATTCTTCAGGCACTCAGTTACAGACGCAGCATCGTTAAGCGCCGCAAGCATGTTTATGCACAGCCAGATTTCCGCAGCGCCTTCGTATGTCTTGCCGCATTTGTCTTCGAGCTCCTCCTGAACCACCTCACAGATCATCTGATCTGGATTTTCCATGATGCCGGTAGAACTCGGCCTGATCTCTCCGGGAGCGAGAGGATGCTCTCCGGTCGCGATTTCCCATTCGTCTTGCGCATCGGCTTCGTCGTAGTAGGCTGTGGCTACTTCAATGCCCACCATTTGCCCTCCGGTCTGGTAAATGGTGTCAGGCTCTTTCTTGTCGGCGTCACCAACTCGCTCGAAGGTTGCGTAGAGCTTTACAGCCTCCAACAATTGGTCAGCGACCGCCCTTTCATGTCCTTGTTTGGCAGCCTCTCTCTTGCTCATGAAATGTACTCCTGACGCGAATTGTGAAAGGAATTCTATGGAACGACTATAGGAAGGACTGCGAGACGCGGATCGGACAGACGAGCAAGGTCCAATTCGAAACCGCGAGGATTCTTTATCAATCCGCTTGGATCGTACACGAGACAAACGAGACTCTTGCAATCCTGATGAGTGCGATAGCGAGCAGCATCGATGGTCAGTTCGTTAGCTATTTCCTTGTTGGCTCTGCCCGGGCGGGTAATTTTTGCTTCGACAACGATTTGGTCGGGCTTCAGCAAGAAGTCCATCCTCGACGCGCTTCCGGCATAGGAAGGAGTCCACTCTTCGGATCGAATGTCATCGAAATGAAGCTGCAGCAATGAATGCAGGAAGTCTTGAACATCGTATTCGTCTTTGATTTCAAGAGTTGAGCGTTTCTCGTGCCTTTCTTGAAGCTGTTTCGCTGCGAGATGAAATCGCGAACAAACGATTTTGACTAAGTCTAAGGAATTAGTCACAGATGAGGAGGCATCTAACGACAAGTGTGACATTTGGGTTTCCACTTGCCCAAGAAAGCGTTTTGCCAATCTCAGAAACTCTACCAAGAAGGTGCACCGGGAAAGACTTTCATGCGCCTCCGCCTCATAGTAGAGGTGGGCGGGATACTTCGCTCCCTCCGCAACAGCCGAGCTATCCCGGCTCACAAATGTCTTTGGAACATGCTCGTGCGCGTATGTGGACGCCTTTACCTCCCATTTGAAAGCCTCGATTTCGGCTAGTAATGTTTTTTCATTCGTAAGTCCTTCAAGCTCGTGCAAAGGAGCAAGATCCACCAGAACCTTGCTTTGAAGTTCCCGTGCTATGCGATTCATCTCTTTGCTATTGATTTCCACGTCTTCAAACTTGGCCTTAGCCTCAGTTTCGATATGCGCCTTCACTTCATCGGAGCCGCGTGATCTCCAGCCTGGCGGGATACCGTGTATGCCGCCCCATTCAGGGTTGAAACGTCTATCTAGAGGTGTCCGCTCGAAATTACCGTAGTAGAGTTCAGAGTGATACCCAAAATAGGAACCGCTCCAACACTGCGTCAGTCTTGTGGCTGATTCAAAGAGTTTGTTGCTCTGCCGAGACACTTCGGCAATCTGCGCCTTCAGATCTTGTTCCAGCGAATCGGTCCTCTTGAGGAGTTCAGCCGTCTTGGTTGCCAGACTCGCATTCATAGGTCACTCGGATTAGGCAACTGAGGATTTGCCGCTCACAGCTCGCCGCGAAAGGCTTTGGAGAGGATGGAGGGCATGAGGGCGGTAAGTTCGACCGCCGATTCACGTTGATCGAGCTTTGCTTGCTCGATACTTCTCTTTACTAGGCATAGCTGGTGCTGGGCCTTCATCGAGGGAAGAGGGAATTTATATTGGAGGAAGGCCTTTGGATGCAATCGTCTCCGACGCACGTTTGTTCCCGTACTGATGCCAGCAAGGTCTGGCCACACAGCAGGCATTCGGAAATAGGTGTCCAATACTTCGGGGAGGACACGGTCATGCCGCACTTCGAACACCGGGAATTCTGGCGACACATAGAGGCCGTCACAATTCTCTGGCACTATGCCCAAGGCTCCTTCCCAGGCCATTAGTTTGGGATAGATGAAATTGTCTTTGTGAATCCTCGTTAGTGATCGATAGGCAAATTCCGAGCCGTCTTTCCGTTGCCCTGCGAACACACCGCGACCAAAGCAATACACTCCAGCAAAATGATAAGATTTGGTCGCTTCCACCTTCACGTCAGCTTCGCGCATCACGAGAAGGTCACTCAACGCAGTGGGCGAGAGCTCGCCATCCGCAGGGGTAGTTATCAAAGCTCGACACACCGCGTCCATTTCTTTTGTGATTTCTTTCTGTATTGCAGTTGCTTCGGTAATCTTTGCCGCCAATGCCTCGATTCGGGAGACGATGCGGCGTTGTTCGCTCAGCGGTGGAAGAGATATATCGAGGCGTAGGAAACGCTCTGGAGAAACTGAATCACGGCGTGCTCCCATTCCCCGAGCTGCGCCTCGCAATTTCTCCCACACCTCAGGTAGTTTGCAGTACCACTCCAGATAACCTATGTCGAGTTTATCCGGATCAACCCGGAATGTAGGAAATTGTGGTGACAGGTGCCAGCCGTCAAATTCTGCAGAGACGCGAGCAAGCGCCCCCTCCCAGGCCTTAAGTTGACTCAGAACAAAATCATCTGCATGCAGGACATGAAGGACCTTGTACGTCGTCCGGGCGCCACTAAGAGGTTCCCGCGAAAACAAGCCCCTGCCAAAACTGTACACGCCTGCCATTGGATAAGAAGATGTCGGCTCGACCGAGACGGGATCTATCGCCAGACTAAGAACCTCGCCAAGCGTGATGGTCTTACTTGCGTTTGAGGCTGGGTTCATGCGCGAAACCAAGCTCCTGTTGAACGTGTTGGACGAGCGCCAAAATACGCTGTTCTTTGGCGAGAATGTCTTCCACCAGCTTTTCGGGCGGGAGGTGTTCTATATCCTCTTTGGCTCGGGGATTCTGGACGCCAAGGTTTACGGAGACAAGATTGCCTTGATCGTCGAGTCTGAGAACATCCCCGGCTTTGACTTTCCAAGCAAACTCGTTTTCCTCACGGCTTTCCCACCACACGAGGCAAGGTTCCAATTCTTCAAAACGCATCGGCTGAGTCTTGGTGTATTTCTTCCTCCCTTTGGGCAAGGGTTGTTGGTAGTACCAGATTTCGCGTGTCGGCCCAGACCGATCAAAGAAGAGAAGGTTTGTCGGAATATCTGTATACGGAGCAAAAACGCCATCAGGCAGTCGAACAATCGTGTGAAGGTTAAATTCCTTAAGCAGTTCTTCCTTGACGCGGGCGCACACACCGTCGCCGAACAGCGTTCCGTTGGGAACAACCATGCCGCACCGACCCGGTTTTGCCCCGCCCACCGGGCGACGGAGCTTGCGCATGATGAGCTGCAGAAAGAGGAGTGCGGTTTCCGCAGTCTGTTTATCTTCTGGAAAATTTGAGCGAATTCCCCGTTCTTCCTCTCCGCCGAAGGGCGGGTTAGTCATGATGATGTCCACGCGGTCCTTATCACCTATTTCACGCAGCGGAAAACGGAGAGCGTTTTCCGGGTCAATATCAGGCGATTCGAGGCCATGGAGCAACAGATTCATCTGGCACAACAAATAAGGCAGCGATTTGGGTTCGATCCCAAACAGAGTGCCCTTCTGGAGATGGCTAAAGTCCTCTGCCTTTTTGCACTGCTTCTGAAGATGGGTGAACGCTTCAACCAAGAATCCGCCCGTGCCCGCTGCGGGATCGAGGATCGTTTCGCCGAGACGGGGATTCATGACGGATACAACAAATTTAACGACTGGACGCGGCGTGTAGAATTCGCCGGAATCACCTGCCGAGTCTCGCATCTCGCGGAGCATGGATTCATAGAGCAAGCCAAGGGTGTGTATCTCGTCTTTGGAAGTGAAGTGAATTTCGTTGATCTTGTTGACGACATCGCGAAGCAGGTACCCGTTTGTCATGCGGTTGAAAGTGCCCTGAAAAACCTTGGCAATTACGTCGCGGCGATCACCGTTGGCACTGCGAAGTGAGCGGAGATATGCGAAAAGGCCTTCTCCGCGCTTGCCGTCCGGGCGAATCGCTTCGTCCTGATTGATGAAAGCAATTAACTCCGGGCCGGTGACGCCTTGCGGATTCGTGGCCCAATCACGCCAGCGATAGGGCGTTTCAATTGCGGGGCGGAATCGTTTGCCAGCGAGCTTCGCTTCTTCGGCTCGGATGCTCTCCATATCGTCGAGGAACTTGAGGAACATAATCCACGTGAGCATCGGCAAGCGGTCGAGGTCGCCATTGAGACCCTTATCCTTGCGCATGATGTCGCGGCAGGATTTAACAATCGAAGCGAGTTGCTGGGCGCTAGATTCCGGGAGGGCTTTCTTGGCGAATCTCTTTTTGGGCATAGTTTCCGGTCTAAGCTGCGTACAACCGCGCTTGCAATTCGTTAATCGCTGATCTCAGATTGTCCGCGCCGCCGAACATTTGAGAAATATCCATCACGCTGCCACGGTCCGAGATGGGCGGCACCTTCAGAATTTCCGGGATGGTGAATTGCGCCGTGCCATAGTCTACATATTTGTCGAGGATATCGTCCAAGACCTGGCGCGCCTTTTCTGAATATTTATCAAAAAAGGGCTTCTGATCTTTGCGAAGTTTTTCTGCTCTTTCTCTGCGTGTTCGAATCGGAGCACTATAGGCGACCTGACAGAGGAGGTCGAACGGATCGGCGTCAGGCTGATTTGAAGCGGTGATGAGTTCTTCCAGCGTGATACCCCGTTCCTCCAGAGCTTGAATAATTTCCGCCCGCTGTTCGGCGTCAGACCATTTCGAGCGGAGTTCCGCAGCAGATGGCCACATTCCACGTACTTTCTCTCCCGTGTAGTCCGTGAAGCGGACCACACGAAGCTGCTTGCCGTCGGCGTCAAGCTCGGACACGAAATGGGCGACAATTTCGATCGAGCCTTGGTCCACGTAGTACTTGCGCGGCTCGTCTCTTTTCTGGCCCCCAGGTTCGAGAATTTGAGGCGGCAGCGGATCGGTGATGACTTCCTCGGGCTTTTCGATGTCGGTTTTGACCTTCTCACCTGCCGCGTTCATTTCCTCGACCGTCACCAAAGCAGGTTCTCCGTCGAAATCAGGATCGGAGAAAAGGCGGGTAGCACTCCCGGTGTAATCGAGAATGTTGAAAAAGAGCTTCCCGTAGTCGTCCTTGACGCGGGTGCCGCGTCCGATGATCTGCTTGAATTCGGTCATTGAGTTGATGGTGCGGGCGATCACGATGTTCTTGCACGTCTGAACGTCTACGCCAGTGGTCAGTAGTTGAGACGTAGTCACAATGGTTGGAGTGCTGGTCTCAAGCTCCATGAAGCGGTCTAAATGGCCGCGTCCCGTTTTGCCTTCGTCTGCTGTGACGCGGACAACATAATCCGGGTGTTGCTGCACCAAGTCCGCGTTGAGATTGTTCAGCGCGAAGCGCATATCTTCGGCGTGTTCCTGGTCAACGCAAAATACGATGGTCTTGTCGAATCTTCCGTTCGCTTTGAGGAAATCGGTGAGGTTGTGGGCAATAGTTTCGGTGCGCGGAAGAAGAGAGACTTTGCGCTCAAAATCCTTGGTTGTGTATTCGGCGTCTGGAATTGGACGCCCCAAACGGTCAAGCTGGCCCCTATTCGGCCTCCAACCTGCTGAATCTGCACTTGTGACAATGCGATGGACGCGATATGGCGCTAAGAAACCATCTTCAATGCCTTGCCGCAAGCTGTAGGTGTAGAGCGGATTGCCGAAATAGAGATACGTGTCGCGATTATCTTCGCGCTTCGGCGTGGCGGTCATGCCGAGCTGAAAAGCAGGTTCGAAATACTTCAGGATATCCTTCCAGTTGGAATCGTCGGCGGCGCTGCCACGGTGGCACTCGTCCACGACTATCAGATCAAAGAAGTCCTTTGGGTAATCTCGGTAAAGACCCGGGCGGTGCTCGTCTTTGGCGATAGCTTGGTAGGTGGCAAAATACATTTCGCGGCTCTTGATGGCCTCGCCTTCGATCTTGTGCCGAGCGTCGCCGAACGGGGCAAAGGTCTTGTCCTTTGGATCGTCTACGAGAATGTTACGGTCAGCAAGATATAGCATCCGAGGACGGCGTCCAGGATCACCCGTGCGATTCCATTTTGTGTTCCAGAGTTTGTAGCAAATCTGAAAGGCCACGACAGTCTTGCCGGTGCCCGTGGCGAGAGTTAGGAGAACGCGCTTTTGCCCTTGAAGAATGGCGCGGATCGCACTGTTAATGGCGATTTCTTGATAGTAGCGGGGTGATTTTCCAGATAGATGGTAGTACGGAGTAAGGAGGCGCTCTACGATCTGGCTGGGTATGTTCTCGCCGTGTTTCAGGCGCTGCCACAACTCGTCTGGGGATGGGAAGGCTTCAAGTGTATTTTCCAGGCCAGTCGTAAAATCGTGCTCGACTATGCCGTGACCGTTGGTGGAGTAGGCAAATCTTAAGCCGAGGATCTGTGCATAATCCTTGGCTTGGCCGAGTCCATCGGCAGGTTTCTTATAATCAGCCTTTGCCTCAACAATTGCGATGGCGAAGTCTGGCCCATAGCGTAAGAGGTAGTCTGCTCGCTTCTGCTTTCGTCGAATTGTGCGGTTGCCAGCTACAACGATGCGACCATCCGTGAATGTCCGTTGCTCATTAATATGATCGTCCGTCCAACCCGATGCGTAAAGTTTCGGAAGGACGTACTTTCGACAAGTGTCGGCTTCAGTGAGTAAAGACATGCCTCTGGTATAACGCCCCGCTTCAGATGACCCTGACTCTATGAACTAAATTTTCTCAGAGCAACGCGGCGGGCTCGACGTTATCCTTTAGATCCGTATACTAATCAATACCTCTGAAGCCACAATTTCCACAGGGTTGGACCGTTGGGCTTGCATGGGAACAGTACGAAATACTTGATATTCGCTTTTTATTTGCCTTAACATTGGCTAGACCTTGGGCTGTTAAATAGCTCTCCACACAAGAGGACGAGCGATGGCGCAAAAGACCAACCGAAAATCCGACGGCGGCATTCGTGTTCCGATGAGCTGTTTGGCAGAATTCGTGACTTCATACGGCAAATCTCCGGAATCACGACTTCGGCCTTTCAAATTCAACAAAAGCGGTGAAGGCTTCGCGCGAAGCAGCTACTACCAATATGCGCTCCGAACAATCCGAGCCTACCATGCGGGAGGAAATGATCCTGGCATCTTTAGCCGCGATTTGCAGGAGATGCGTTTGCGTGCCGACAAGACAACTAAGAGCTGGGAGCAAATAAAGTTTGAGCGAAATGCCAATGCAGTCGAAGCGTATAGGAGAATTTACGGGAATCGAAAGTTCACAATTCTTCCGAATAGCCGATTGGAGTATCGAATCGGCGGAATCGTGATTACGGCCCAGGCGGACTTATGGGCTGAAGAGCAAAGTACAGAGGTGCTCCTAAAAATTGGCATCGCCAAACACAACATCTCCTACGTGGACATGCTTTTGGCCTTGCTTCGGAAGGCCGCAGTGAGCTCGGGACACAAGATTCGCGTTAGGAACATCGTGTATCTAAACGTTTCGAGCGGTAAAGAGATGATATGTTCTGGGGGACTTACACGTTTTAATCGCACGTTTTCGGCTGCGGCCAAGGAGATTGCTGCCGCCTGGCCAAAAATAGTAACGCCTTCCTCAACAGGGCCGAACGAAGCTCCCGCTTAGCACAGATTATTTAAGAGAAATACCCTTATGCCCACGCATGTCAATCGTGAAGGTTTGGGAATGGCACGACTACTAATGGTGCTGAGCAGCATGTCGCCGCTCTTTGTTTTGTGGGCAATTCGGGGCAATCGGTTGATTCCCGACCGCTATTTGCTTCTAGGTTGCGCGGTTATGGTCATTATGCCGAATGCATTTTTAGCGCTACGGATCCGCACGGCATTGAAACTAAAGGAAAGGAGACAAATAGACGTCGGGTATGCTGAGGATCACCGAGATCACCTGTTGGTGTATCTGTTCGCCATGCTCCTGCCATTTTACGCCAGTGAGTTCGCAACTTGGCGGGACATCGCCGCTGTCGTGGCCGCCCTGGGGTTCATCGTTTTTCTTTTCTGGCATCTTAATCTCCATTACATGAACGTGTTTTTTGCAGCGATGGGATATCGTGTGTTTACTCTCTCTCCCGCGGTAGATACAGATCCCTTGAGCGGCAAGGCAACACTGGTGCTGATCACTCGCCGAACAGAAGTATCGACCGGTGACCACCTTATTGTTTACCGGCTTAGCGATACTGTTTACTTTGAGGCAGCCGGATGACGATCGACTTTGATTTTAGGAACGTCGCAAGTACAGAGTTCGGTGTCGGACTTGATGAAGCAGGCAAAGAAGTTTTTAGGCTCATAACAGTTGACGCAAACGTCCAGGCTGCGCTACTGGAGATGGCATCTGCGACCCTTATCGCTATGAATGACGCGAGTGACGAGCCCACTCTGTATACGCCTTCAGACAAATACAGCAGTCATGAGCACGTTTTTTTACCACTTGACGATGAACTGTCGAAGCAACTGCGCCAGTTACACCAAGTGACGAACCTGCCGTTAGATTCCTCTGCCTTGGACGACCCGGAAAAGGTTTTTTGCTATTTTGCGCGAATCACTGATGAAAAAGGACGCCGTTTGACGGCAGTCCGAAGAGCCAGCCAGTTTAAGGGAATCCTGAAAAGTCGGCTTATTCGCATAGTAACGGACGCACTGAGAATGGTCGAGGATGACGTTTTCAAATTGGACAGTGATTTCGACGTTCTTGTGGACAGCAAAAGCGTCCATATTCTGAGGCCTAGTGCATTCGAGTTCTTGGGAAAGTTGCAGAACGCGATTTCAGCTGCTGCGCCAGCGAACCTCAGAGAAATCCAGAAGGATCTTCCCTTTGTAGATTTCTCAATGGTGGAGGATTACGCCAAAAAACATCCGCGTGCAGCTCGCTACATTGCTTCAATTCGCTCCCAAAAGGAGACGAAAAACATAGACAAACTAGCTCTAAAGCGTTTGTGCAAGGCGACGAGGGTGCCTATAGATGACGCCGACGGCAAAATCTCCGTGCAGTCCGCAAACGTGATGGGCTTTTTGGAAGTATTAGATCGGAGGAGATATCGCCTGGAACTCGTGAAAGACGCACCAGAGAGCTTCAGGGCTACAAGCCGGACAAAGCTGAAAAGCGAAACCGAACCAAACTAAGGCCCGGACCAGTCAGGAATTGTTGATCCCACTAGGATGTGTGTGAGTGCGATGCAGCTGCCTTTGAGCACGCACGTGCAGTTCTCCGGACGGGCGTTTGGGATCTGACAGAAAGAATCCCGTCTCAATCCGCGAGCATTGCCGAACGAAATCCAAGGTCACTCAAGAGAACTTGTGATAGTGACCAGTTTCATTTTAGCCCCAATAATGCCTTTACTTGAAAACGATTTTCGCCTATCCTTCGCTTATTAGGCCCTGTACTAAACCATTAAGTTATCTTTGCCTCTGAAGAAAGGGATATCATGTCAACAGTAAGTGATTTCTATTCTATTAATGAAGCCAAAAAACCAGCCGATAAGCGCGTCTATCATGACAATAACGCGTGCGCTCCAGGTCGGGATATACCCCAAAATGAGCGACGGCCCGGCAAAGGGGGCTATCGGCACTGCGATGACTGCACCAGAGAAAGCAATATGGGGCGCTAACCCATGCCCACTGCAGCGGAGCTTTTAAAGCAAGGGTTCTGTCCCGATTCCTGTAGAAAAGTAGAAGGCGTATTCTCCTGAGAAGTCATTGAAGGAGAAAGCCCCGGAATCTCTGCGAGAGGTTCAGGGCACAGGAGGAATACGCCATGGCGAAGACT
>Ga0185299_10002164_pt1 | contig 31982 bp, 22 predicted proteins | sample PaiPotPPA55metaG_FD_128002 | JGI IMG/M metagenome (GOLD analysis project Ga0185299, IMG submission 128002) | Iron sulfur acid spring bacterial and archeal communities from Banff, Canada, to study Microbial Dark Matter (Phase II) - Paint Pots PPA... ...
AAATCAGCAGCGTACAAAGCAAAACGTGACGTCGCAGAGTCATCGGAACTCCTCCGGGTGGAGCGACACGGAATCGTCTCAGCATTCTGAGGCCATTGTATGAAGCATGGAGCACCGTCCGCGGTACAGACCTCCGCCAACCCGCGCCGCCAAAGCCGCCGAATGATTTGCTCCCGCCGCTACACCGGATTCGTCCTCGGGTATTTTACGTGCCCGCTTCAGCGTAGCTCCCTTCGGGTGGGAGCGATAGACTGGCATGGGCCATTGAGACTGCCTGAATCCTGGAGGTGAACTCAAATGCCGCGTCCCTTGAAAGCGTCGATTCTGTTCATGGTGTTGGGAGCTTTCCTCGCCGGTTCTGCTCATGCCCAGGACAAGGCTATTGTCGGTTTGATTCCGAAGGCTCAGAAGCCCATTACGCTGGACGGGAACCTCGACGAGTGGGACGGGGCCTTCGTCACGCCGGTCCACGTGGGCCATCCTGACTTCGCAAACCGGGGTGGGCAATTCCTCTTTCTGTGGGACGAGGAAAACCTCTACATCGGCCTGCGCTGTCTCGATCAGCATCCGGCCCATTTCGGTGCGGATAATCAAATCTGGAACGGAGATGCGGTCGAATTCTACCTGGATACTCGCCGCAGTCAGCAACTCGGCGCAGCTCAGTTCGGCCCCGGAACCTTGCATATGTTCTGGACGCCCTTCACGAAGATGGAAGTAAAGCCCCGGATCGGCGTGCGTGATCTTCCAGCTTTCAAGGGGTTCAGGCTGCAAGGAGCCGAGGTTGCAGGTGCGAAGACCGCCTGGGGCTACACCGCCGAGTTCAAGCTGCCGTGGGCCAACTTCCCGAATTTTGCCGCCAAGTCAGGAGAAGTCGTTGGCATCGAGTGTGAACTTTGCAGCAGCGACGGCGGGCCACGAGTGGATCGCACCTTCGTTTATTCTTCTCCTGCTGCTGTATCAACTCCCTCTGCGTTTGGTCGTGTGCAACTGGTTGAGAAACTTGACCCACAGGGCTTAAAGCCTTTGGGCCGTGCCCTGCTCCCCTTGAGTCTGACAAAATCCGCCAACTATGCCTGGCTTTACGGCACGGTTTGTCTATCGCCCAGCATCGAAGCGTCGGTAGCCAAACTGGAAGGCAAGATCGTTGACCGAGAAGGCAAGGTCAGAAAGACCACGCTGGGCTCTCGGAAATCTTTGAGTGGAACAAGCTTCACCCTCTGGACGGGCAGTTGGGAACTGTTCGACCTTCCGCCTGGAATTTACACGCTTGAATTGGCGGCAATGGACAAAGAAGGCAAGGTGGTTACGTCACGGAAGGAGACACTGCTTCATGGTGATCTTCCGCAACCCCAGGCGAGAGTCTCGCAGCCAACCCACCGAGATGTCAAGTACGGCCCGCACGAGAGAAACGTCCTGGATTTCTGGCAGGCCGACTCAAAGCAGCCGACGCCGCTCCTGGTTTCCATTCATGGCGGTGGATTTCTCGGTGGCAACAAGAGCATAGCGCCACAACTTCTCAAGGAATGTCTGGAGTCAGGGATTTCGGTTGCAGCCATCACCTATCGCTTTTCTAATCAAGCCATCGCCCCCGCCCCGTTCCAGGACGGCGCCAGGGCAATCCAGTTCCTCCGGTTCAAAGCCAAAGAGTGGAACATCGACCCGAAACGCATTGCTGCCACCGGCGGCTCCGCAGGTGCCGGGATCTCGTTATGGCTGGGTTTCCATGATGACATGGCCGATCCGAAGAGCGAGGACCCCGTATTGCGAGAGTCCACCCGGCTGACTTGCATGGCAGTATTCGACGGTCAAACTTCCTACGATCCGAGATTCATACGCAAGCTGTTCCCTGGCAAGGACGTTTACAAAATTGGTGCCTTGCGCCAACTCTTCGACGCGGACCTGGACAGACTGGACGATCTGTCCGGCGAGAAATACAAGCTGTTCGAGGAAGTCTCCGCCATCCATCATCTGACCAAGGACGATCCGCCAGTTCTTCTCTCTTATTCAAGCCCGATGGACGCCGAGATCACCAACATGGGCATCGGCATCCATCACCCTTTGTTCGGCAAGGTTCTGAAGGAAAAGATGGACGAACTCGGAATACCCTGTGAGCTCTATGCCGGGAACAGGCGGATCGGCGGGGGAACGCCCATGAAGACCATCGACTTCCTGAAGCTGCATTTTGGCATGAAAAAATGACTACGAACGTCGAGGCCGAAGTAGGGAAGCCCGGGACCCAATCGTGAGGAACACGCCGATGAAGTACGATGCATTGATCGAGCAGTACCTTGCTGGGCCGGACCTGCTGAGGCGTGTTGTTGCCGGCCTGACAAAGAAGCAACTCCTCGTCAGGCGATTCCCGGCAAATGGTATGAGCAGGAAAATCATGGCGATGGCGCTGATGGTGGTCTGCCTCCGCGGCGTGCTTGTCCAGGCGAAGTCGGACGCAATGCCGTGGGTCGCCGTCTCCAAGGACAAGAAGGGGTTCGTCCTCGATCTCTGCGATCGCCTGTTCGTGCCCTGGGGCTTCAACTACGACCACGACAGCCAGGGGCGGCTCCTCGAAGACTATTGGGAAGGCCAGTGGCCTACCGTCGAGGCGCACTTCGGCCAAATGAAGAAGCTGGGGGCCAACGCAGTCCGGATCCACTTGCAGCTTGGCAAGTTCATGGAAGGCCCGGACAAGCCCAACGGCATGGCGCTGGACCGCCTCGGCAAGTTGCTGGAACTGGCCGAGCGACTGCGGCTTTACCTCGACCTGACGGGCCTGGGCTGCTACCACAAGAAGGATGTTCCCGCCTGGTACGACAAGCTCTCCGAAAAGGAGCGCTGGGACGTGCAGGCGCGTTTCTGGCAGGCCGTGGCAGGCCGCTGCGCCGCCAGCCCCGTTGTCTTCTGCTACGACCTGATGAACGAGCCGGTGGTGCCTGGAGGCAAGGGAAAGGATTGGCTAGGGCCTCCCTTCGGCGGAAAGCACTTCGTCCAGTTCATCACGCTGGACCAGGCAGACCGGCCCCGGCCCAACATCGCCCAGCAGTGGGTTCAACACCTGGCCGCTGCCATCCGGGAGAAAGACAAGCGGCACCTGATTACAGTGGGCTTGGTGGATTGGAGCCTGGATCGCCCCGGTTTGACTTCGGGCTTCGTGCCAGAGAAGGTGGCGGACGACCTCGATTTCATCAGCATCCACCTGTATCCCAAGAAGGGCCAGGTGGACGAAGCGTTGAAGACCTTGGCGGGCTTTGCGATCGGCAAGCCCGTACTGATCGAGGAGACATTTCCCCTGGCGTGTTCCGCGAGGGAGCTTGAAGAGTTCATCGAGGCGTCGAGGAATCACGCCGCGGGCTGGATCGGCTTTTATTGGGGCAAGCCGCCCGAAGAGTTACGGAGGTCCCAGACGATCTCGGATGCGCTGACGCTTGGCTGGCTGGAGTTGTTTGTGAGGAAGGCGAAAGAGATGAGGCGGTGAGATAAGGTGCAAAATGCACAGTGATAGGCGAGCGTTTCTTCAAGTACTGGCAGCAGGAACCGCAGCGGTTGCCCTGCCGCAGCGGTCCTTTGGCCAGGAGAAACCAATTGACAAGAAGACCTTCACGTACAAGACCGTCGAGCAATGCGAGATCAAGGCCGACGTGTACGGGAATAGTGCCGACAAAACCCGTCCGGTGGTCATCTGGATTCACGGCGGGGCGCTAATCATGGGACATCGCGGCCAGATTGACCAAGCGCTTCTTGGCAAACTGCTCAAGGCTGGTTACGCGGTCGTGTCCATTGACTATCGCTTGGCGCCGGAGACAAAACTGCCGGCGATCCTGGAGGATTTGCAGGATGCCTGCAAGTGGATTCGAGAGAAGGGACCGGAGCTATTCCACATCGACGCAAAAAGGGTCGCCGTCATGGGCGGCTCAGCGGGCGGATACTTGACGTTGGCGGCAGGATTTCGAGTAAATCCTCGGCCCACGGCTCTCGTCTCCTTCTGGGGCTATGGAGACATTGCCGGGCCGTGGTACAGCCGACCCGACCCTTTCTATTCCAGGATGCCGTTGGTTCCGAAAGAAGAAGCGTACAAGGCCGTTGGCGGTCCTGTAATTTCAGCCAGCACCGGCAGAAACAACCGCTCTCGATTTTATCTCTGCTGTCGCCAGCACGGGCTCTGGCCGAGGGAAGTCACTGGCCATGATCCCGATAAGGAGCCTAAAGCGTTTGACCGTTTCTGCCCGGTTCGCAACGTTACTGCCCAGTACCCGCCGACTCTGTTGATCCACGGCACCAAGGACACGGATGTTCCCTACGAGCAATCCGAGATGATGGCGAAGGAACTTGACAATAAAGGCGTGCAGCACGAATTGATTAGCATCAAGGACGCCGGGCATGGCTTGGCCGGGGCCAAGCTCTCGGTTGTGGCAAAGGCTCATGACCGTGTGCTCGCCTTCTTGAGCGAGCAGATGGAACGCAACCCTTGAGAGCGTACATCACCACCGTTGCCAGCGGCGAACGCTCGGCCAACGATCAGGGCTCTCAAACGAAGTTTATTCGCCCAGCACCGCAGCCAAACTCCGAACCTTATCGACCCCGATCTTGTTGACGACTTCCTTCACGACTCGAACATCATCAAGGGTGATCCCTTCCGCAACCAAAGGAACTGATGCTGGTCTCCCTGGCTTACGAATGGCTGCACGCTTGCTCGCTGCCTTCAAGTGGGTCTTGTAGTTTGAGATCATCTTGAGGTCCATGTTAATGCTGAGCTGGGATTTGAGAAACCTGTCGATGTCCTGATTCTGTGCATCGCCGCCCAATTCCGCCAGGGCACGGCGCATTGCATCCATTTTGCTCATGCCGTTAGCCTTGTTCTTGGGAATCCCTCGTGGCATTTTATGCTCCCTTCGGTCAGTACTTGTAAAGCTCTAAATAAACTCGTGACTTAATATTACGAAGCTCGACCTCAGAAGCAATCGTGCACCGCGGAACGAACCACGCGCGTTTGAGTTAAGCTTAACTCGATTTGCACCCGCCGGTCCCGCCCTCTTGTCCAGCCGAGCACCTTGGTTTCGCTGTCAGCATGTGGGGCCGGTGAAACCGCTAGGGATCAAAAGGCATGTTCTTTAACAACGCCTCGGCGGTGTCAGCTAGCAAGTCACGATCCATGCGGTGCCGGTCACCGAAGAAGGCGGAGCCGATCTTGACATCCAAGAGACGTGTCCCCAGCAGATTGACTGCGCGGCTCTCGTCGAATAACGCTTCCGCATAAATGATGCGCTCGCCTTCACCCTTTTCACCCAAAAGGCGGGAGAAGTACTGGACGGCTACATTGCCCCGGCGCGGCGCGGCTGAGCCCATGATGACCACGTGTAGCGCCTTCCATTCGTCGGTCGTTAAGGCGGACTTCCAGGCTTGCATCTGCTTGTGCAAGCCGTCCAGCTGTGCGCGGGCCGACTCCGTGGCATTGGCCAGCACCAGCGGTGCCATTCTGCGCGTAAAGACGACCAGCTCGGCCTGGCTTATTTTGCCGCTCTCCAGGACGCGCTCAAGGAACTGATTGGAACCGGTAAGGATTTCTTGCTGTCTCTTCAGCGTGCTATCGGAGAGGCCGCGGTCCTTTAGCGCATTCGCTGCGGGGATGATTAACTCCTTGTAGCTGCGCAGAGCGGTCCGGCATTGCTTGTTTATCTCACCATCAGTGGCGGGCGCCAGCATCACGTAGATCGCCAGGGGAACGTGAGCCACAGCTTTGAGGCTGTGATAAGTCTCGGGGATCACCTTGGCAACGCTGCGCTTGCTGCTATTGAGGAGCACCAGCTCATCTCCCTCGACGACGATGACGGGACCGCTCGAAGCAAGGACCTCAGCGCGAGAGCGGGCGTAAGCGTCCCGGAAACCCTTGTTAAGATCGGCCAAGGCGTCGGGCGTCGGCTTGCCGTTGCGAGCGGCCGGGCCGGTCTGCGCGGGCAGGGGCCTGCGGTTAGGTTCCGGTTGAGCGGCAGAAAGAGCGCCCGGGCTAGGACCCACCATCAAGGCGATGATCAGAAGCTGGCGCAGCATGGCAACTATCCTTTTTGAGCTTGTTCTGACTGGGGGAGGCACACGGTCCGATTCGATCTTCGCAAAATACGCTCGTTGCAGGCCACATTTCGCTGGATGTCTTCCCGCCCACGAGGTAACTGTCGGATCGAGCTTCGGGCACCGGGCCTGGGGCAAAGAAAAGGCTCGCAACGACGCCAATCGCTCGAGCCCGTGGAAGCATACCCTTAAGGAGCTGCTTCATGTCGATTCTAGTTCGACCCGTCAGACCTGGGCAATGCCAGACCGTGCAGGACGTTATTCGAATGTACTTAGCGCAGGCCCAGCGTGAGCTGTCCGCCCGGTCCTACGAGACCGTAGCGTGCATCCTGCGCCGATTCGCCACGACCTGCGGCGCTCTGCCGCTTGCCGAATGCCGGCCATTCGATCTGCAGTGCTGGCTGAACGACCACCCCGAATACCGTTCTGAGTGGTACCGCCGCTGTGTGGTTTCCACGATCAAGCGCGCGTTTAATTGGGCGTGCGAGATGGAGCTGATCGACCGGAACCCGTTCGCCAAGATGCGATGCGGCCGCGGGCATCCGGAGCGGCGCCAGCCGATGACGGACGAGCAGTTCCAGACGCTCCTGAGGGGCTCCGATCCGAGGTTTCGGCGGTTCCTGATCTTTTTGAAGTTCACGGGCTGCCGGCCTGGGGAAGCGGCCAGCATGCGCTGGGCTGATGTGCGCTTTGACGAGGCGTCGGTTGTGCTCCGGGAGCACAAGACGGCCAGGAAGACCGGGCGAGCGCGGGTCATTCCGCTGGTGCCGACGGTGATCAGACTGCTGCTCTGGATGCGTTCGCATCGCCAAGCCGTTTTCTCCGGCGATCAGGGCCACGTCTTTATCAACGGTCGAGGCAACCCGCTAAGCCGGGGATGGCTTTCGCTGAAAATGCAGCGCCTGCGCCGTCGCCACGGACTGCCGAAGGGCGTCACGCTTTACGGGCTGCGTCACCGTTACGGGCTCATGGGTATCAAGAACGGCGTGAACCTGAAGCTTCTTAGCCTCTGCATGGGGCATACCCGGACACAGATGACTGAGCACTATATCGCTGAGGCAGGGCTGACGGAGCAGGTGCAGCAGGCGGCCTGGCAGGTTGCTTATGCTGGCAAGCAAGCTTCAAGGCCAGGATCCCGGGGATCCTGGGGAGGGAAGGGAGAAGTTCGTCATGGACTGGTGCGCGGGCAACCCGGAACCGCCAGGTCGGGCCGCGTCAGGTAAGGACACCGAGCCTCCTCGCCTATTACCTCGCTCAACGGCAAGCTCAGGAGTACGATGAAGTGAAGTGGGTTCAAAGCGGGCGTGAGGAGTAGTAGCGCATCCTGCGCGCCGACCTGCGGCGCTACGCCTACCATCACGAAACGGTCGTCACCTCACTGTCCGAGCTGAGCGTCGGCGGAATTCGGTTGCCAACCATAAAGGAAGCTTGCCACGCCCGAAGATTGCGATTACGCTCTCATTTCATGTCCGAGGTGAGCCGGCTTCTTCAATCGATCGAGAAGGGCGACACGCATGCTGCAGAGAAGTTGCTGCCGCTCGTTTATCATGAGCTCCGGCGACTCGCCGCGAAGAAATTGGCCCGCGAAAAGCCGGGGCAAACGCTGGATGCCACTGGCCTGGTTCACGAGGCGTATCTTCGGCTCGTGGGTAAGAAAGAGCAAGCTCGCTCGTTCAAGGACGGCAGCCATTTTTTCGCTGCCGCGGCCCAGGCGATGCGCCGCATCTTGATCGATAACGCGCGGCGCAAAAGCACGGCCAAGGCCGGCGGGCGTCTGCAGCGGCAGTCGCTCGCAGGACTTGCCGCTCCCGTTCCCGATGAAGAGCTTCTCGCGCTCGATGAAGCCCTCGCCAAGCTAGCCGAACAGGAGCCGGCTAAGGCAAAGCTGGTCGAGTTGCGCTATTTCGGCGGCTTGAGCGGGGAGCAAGCCGCCGCCGTGCTCGGCATCTCGCCCACGACCGCGGACCGTTACTGGGCCTACGCACGGGCCTGGCTGCAAGCCAAAGTGCGCGACTAATTTTTGATGGTGCTTTCGCGCTGTTTTTCACGCTAGTGATGGTGGAGCCTTTTCGAGCGCACCTGCAGGTGCAGAGGGGCGTTCGTTCCTGCCGGCCACGGGAGAACCATCATGAATGAAGAATCGCTTTTCCACGAGGCGTTGCAAAAACCGCCACAGGAGCGGGCCGGCTTCCTCGACCAGGCCTGCGCTGACGACCGCATTCTGCGCCAGCATGTGGAGATGCTCTTGCGGGCGCACGAGAATCCGGGAAGTTTCCTGGCCAAGCCACCGCTCGCTGAGGCAGTCACCGTGCCGCCCGCCGAACATCCCGCCGACCGGCCACTCCCCTCGCTGCCGGATGACTACGAGATCGTCCGCGAACTCGGGCGCGGCGGCATGGGTGTCGTGTACCTGGCGAAGCAAAAATCCCTTGGCCGCGACGTTGCCGTCAAGGTGCTACGGCCCGGCGAGGCGACGTTCGGCCCGCTGGTGAAGCGCTTCCTTGAAGAAGCGCGGCACCTCGCGCGGCTGCGACATCCGAACATCGTCTCCATCCATGAAATCGGTCACGCCGAATCGGAACCTTACTTCACCATGGACTACGTGGAAGGCGAGCCGCTTTCGGCGATCCTGGCACGAAGTAGCCGGCTCGCCGCCGCGACCGGCAGCGCTCGCGATAAGGAAACCGCTTCAATTTCGGACACGGGGCCGGGAGACGGATCGCCGCGCGCTTCCTCACACGTCCGGCTGTCGCCGACGCAAGCCCTGGCCATTTTGAAGCAGGCCGCGGCCGGCGTTCGACACGCGCACAAGCACGGCATCATTCATCGCGACCTCAAGCCCGGCAACATCTTGGTGGACGCGTCCGGCCACGCCTATGTCACCGATTTCGGCCTGGCGCGTGACATGGCGCAAAGTTCCAAGCTCACACGTTCCGGCGAGATCATGGGCACGCCGGCTTACATGGCGCCCGAACAGGCGCGCGGCCAGAAAGAGCTCATCGGCGAAGCTACGGACGTGCACGCGCTGGGCGTCATCCTTTATGAAATGCTGACGGGACAATTACCTTACGGTGGCGGCGCCCCCGCGGATGTCATCGTCCGCCTGATAACTGATGAACCCATGCCGCCGCGCAAGTTGGATCGGCGCATTCCGCGCGACCTGGAAACCATTTGCTTGAAAGCCATGGCGAAAGCGCCCGAACGGCGCTATGCCTCGGTCACGGCATTTCTGGAAGATATCCGCCGCTTTGAGGCGGGAGAACCAGTCCTGGCTCGGCGCCCGGGACATATCCTCCGTGCGGCGCGTTTCGTGCGCCGGCAGTGGAAGCTCGGAGCAGCGATCGTCGTCACCGCGGCCCTGGTTATGCTCGCAACCCTCGCCGGAATGCATTTCGTCGCTCCACAATTGTTCGACAGGTCGGTGCCCGAACTTTTGCGCTGGGCGCAAGAGCAACAAGCCGCGGACCACAAGGAGGACGCGCTCCGCATTTACGCTCACGCCTATCGGAAAGCGCCCTCGATGGACCGCGAAGGCATTTTGGCGTCGATGCTGCTATGCGCCGTCGGCCTGGATCCGCTGAAGGTAGGCGAAGCGGTTCAAGAGGTAATCGAAGTCGATCCGGGCGTGTCGTTTCAGAATTACGACTACGCCGTCATGAGGGCGTGGGGTACGCCGCGCCGCTGGGAGCAACTCCGGCAAGCGAACCCGCAGGAGAGGAGGCGCGGCTTCGAAACGGCGGAAAAACGTCTGCTGCTCGTCATCGGCGGCAATTACGCCAGCGAAGCCGAAAAGAAAGAGGCAAACGAGCACCTGACAAGGCTGCGTGATATGCTTGCCGCGCTCGAGGTTGCTCCCAACGTCGCCCTCGAACTGCCCATCGGCGAACAGACCGTTAAGCTGCTCAAGCAAGCAGCGAAGCCAGGAGAAGATCCCTGGAAAGCCGGCAAGGCGGCGTTTGCTGCCGGCGTTCAGTTTGAGAAATCAGGCGACAAAGCACAGGCACTGACCGCCTACAAACAGGCCTACGATCTTCTGCGCCGCGCCTGCCCGATCTATTCGCGCCTCGGGCACAGCGTTGTCACCGGCCTCTCGCGCAATGATCAACCCGAGGCAAACGAGACGCGCCTGTTGCGCGAAGTCTTCAGCGCCGTGAAGCGGCTCGATCCGAATGCCAGGGACACGATGCGGGGCGGCATCCGTTTCCGCATCGTGGGTGAGCAGATTCCCAAATCCGTCGCCGTCTTCCTGCAGGCCTCGCTCTGGGAAGATCCCAAGCCAAAGCTTGGATCGTTCGGCGGCACTTTCACTCCTGATGGCGAACTGGTGTCGTTAATGCCGGGCACTTTCCCAATCCAGATGGACGGCACCGCGTGGATCGGCGTCGCCGACGGTAAATACAGGCTTCGCGTTTTCTCGACCGGCTCCGGCGCAGGCGGCGCCATCAGCGCGGGCGCTCCCCAGGAGGACAATGAGATCAGCCTTTCGCGCCTGGCTTTCGATTTCGCTGATGTCACGAAGGACGTCATCGATATCCACGGCCAGACGGTCGAGATTCCCATCCGCAGCCGCGTGTTGAAGGAGGTTGCCCGCGAAGCGCCGGCGGAAGGAGAGAAGGTTGACCTCGCCACGGTGGTCTTCCGCTGGCGCGAAGTGCCGGGAGCCACGTCCTACCGCATCGGCTTCGGCTATTCCGAACAAGTGCCAGGCGGCGTCCGCGGCGAGGAAATCTGGTCCACAAATGTGCCAGGCACCAACTATACCCTGGCCAACCTTCCGCCGCCGGACAACAAGAAACTTGCCCGCCTGAAACTCGGTGTCGAGGGATACTGGTGGGTATCGGCATTCGATGCAAATCGCCGGCAGATTGCCACCAGCGGGCACTGGCGTTTTGTTGTCGAGCAGGGGTTGACGAAGAAATAACACCCCACAATTGGCTATTTGGCTTTGAGCTCCCCGACGATGGCGACGCGGAAACCGCGGCGGAAGTAGACATCGCCCTCCGCGATCGGCCGCCGTGCTGAACAGCGAACCGACAAAATATCGTGCGCTACGCCGCCGCGGCAGACCACGCCACGGTCATGCGCTCGGCAGAGCTGCTCGACGTTGCCTAGCATGTCGAACAAGCCGAAGGCATTGGGCAACTTGCCGCCGACCGCATGGGTTGTGCCCTCAAAGTTGTACGCGAACCACGCAAAGTTTGAGAGGCCGTGCAGGTCGCCGCCATATACGGGCGAAATTTTCCCGGCGCGGCAGGCGAATTCCCATCCCTCTTCGTCCGGCACCGCATAAGCACGACCATCCTTCTTGCTCAACCAGGCACAGAAGGCGTTTACGTCCGCCAGACTGACCTGAACCACAGGATGATCGTCCGAGATAGCGAAGTCAGCATGCCGCCAGATCCACTCCGGACGGCGCTCCGGCTTGCCGTTGGCCAACAACCTGCTGCCGCCTTTGCCGTTCGTCTCGGCCGTGGTCTTGTGGCCCGTTTCGGCGATGAACTTGCGGAACTGACCGACGGTGACGACGAATTGACCCAGGTAGAAGGGGGCCGGAACATCGACCGATCGCCGCGGTGTCTCGGAGCGCAAGTTTACCTTTTGGAAATCCTGTGCACGAGCCAGAAGCGGTTCGATCTCGTCTTGGTCCGAACCCATCTGGAACTTGCCCGGCGGGATCAGCCGCAGCTTCATGCCGATGGCGTTGGTTAGTTCGAGTGGAACGCCGAGGTGCTTGGCCCAGGCTTCCTGGCACTCCCTCGCTTTCTTTTCATCAAAGGGAGCGATGGCCGGCGGCGGGCTAACAGGACCAACATCCTCGCATACGACCCGCAAGCCGAAGTGGAAATAGCTGTGCGTCGGGCCAGCTCGAAAGCGCGCATTGCTTTGGACACCTCGGACCACGTGCATATCGCCGGGACCGCCGGCCAGCCCACGCGGATTTGTCACCGTTCCTTGCGGGAAATCGCCCATAGAGTCCAAGCAGAATTCGGCGATGATGCCGTAGAGATCGAATAGACCCCACGGATTCGGCGCTTTGCCGCCGACGGCATGGACCGTCATGTGGGGCCAATCGTACTGGTTAAATTGCTTCGGATCATCGCCCCAGAAATACGCCTTCATCGACCCGGCACGGCATGCCCATTCCCATTCCGCATCGGTCGGCAGGCGGTACGGTTTGCTTTCTTTTTTGCTCAGCCACTCGCAGAACCTGACGGCGTCGTTCCAGTCGAGGCAACCCACGGGATGTTGGTCGCTTGGAGCAAACTTTGGGTTATCCCAGACATTTTTTGGATCTTGACTGTTGTCCTGAGCAATGGCGCCTTTGCCCGAAGCCTCCGCAAATGTCTTGTAGCCTGTGTCCTTCACGAATTCCCTGAACTGCCCAACGGTGACCTTGTGGATGCCGATGCGATAGGGCCTACTGATGTACGGCCGATAGTTGGGCGCCATCTCGAACACGCCAGGCGGAATGAGCCGCAGTTTCACGCCTATGGAGTTGGTGGTTTCGACATCGACGCCGAGATGATTGGCCCAGGCTGCCTGGTATTCCCTGGCTTTGCCGGCGTCAAAGGGTGCGACGGGCAGCGGCGGCTCGAGTTCGGTCTGATTCTTTACCTTCACGCAATGAGTCACGACCAGGAGTCCGCGGCCGTCCGTTGTCTCGAAGCTCTGCGGCCGCCAACCGGCCTTTGGCTCGCCGATGCACAGGGTTGGCGTTTCACCTTTGAGTTGATAAATGCCGATCCCTTCAGGATCTTTGCCGCTCACTCCCCACAGGTCGATGTGCCTGGGCGTCTGGTTGGAATCTAGTGAGAAATGTTGTTCGGTGATCGCGCCGCTCGTTCTTTTCGTGCGCAGGCGATCTCCAGCGAACTCGAGCCAGGGGATTCGCAACCGGGCTTCGACTGGCCGGCCTGCCAACTCCTGGGAAACAACCGTCCACCGGCCCTGCAATAAGTGTGACTCCTCGCTGGCTTCAGGGGCAATTGTTCCGAGGGCGACGCGCACCACCACCCGGTCGCCACGCCCAAGACGCAGGTCGGCAGACGCCGTCACGGTTGTCGCCATGCCGCCATCAAGCCAGGGTTGAGCAAAAGTCAATCCTTTGATTTCCCGGCCGGACTTGCTGATCGCCTCGACGGAATAGGGTCCCGAAGGCAGCCGAACCGATTCGCCGGCGCGGAGCACGTTGCTTCTTGGAGGATCTTGTTCCTTGCTGACAAGCAGCAGCGTCACGTTTGGGTCAGTCCAATCGGCTGCCAACCGGCCCTGATGTTGGATCAACAGATAAAGCCGTTCGCCGAAGAACCAGAGCGCCATGCTCAAAAGAAAGAGTCCTGTTGCGGCGACGAGCCGGCCTTTGCGACGCCGTTTCGTTGAACCGGCAATGGGAGCAACGGGAGATCGCGCGGCTTCGGTCCGGTCGCTTACGCTCCCGGCTCGCCCGGCTTGTACCTCGGCCAGTCGCTGCCCAAGTAGCTCTGCCACCTCCATCGCGGTATGAAACCGATCCGTCGGCTTCTTCGCATGTAGCTTGGCGACGATCGCTTCAAGCCAGTCGGGGATGTCCGGATTGATCTCCCAAATCGGCCGCGGCGTCTCTTCAATCACGCGCTTGAGCACGGCGTGAGTGCCGCTGGCCCGGAAAGGCGGATGGCCGGTGCACATCGCGTACAGCACTGTGCCGAGGCTGAAAAGGTCGGAGCGATGATCCACGGCCAGGCCTTCCGCCTGCTCCGGCGACATGAACATCGGCGTGCCGGCGACGGTGCCCGATTGGGTCACGCTGGCGTCATCGACGGCGCGGGCCAAGCCGAAGTCGGTGATTTTGACGCGCTCGACGCCGTTCTCCAGCAAAATGTTCGCCGGCTTAATGTCGCGATGAACCAGGCCTTGCTTGTGAGCCGCTGCCAGCCCCTCGGCCATTTGCATGCCGATGCGCAAGATCTCCTTCATGCCGAGCGCGCCGTGCTTGTCGATCTTGTCCTGGAGTGCAATGCCCTCGATGTATTCCATCACGAGGTAGGGAGGCTGCGCTTGCTCCTGGACGTCGTGAATGCCGACAACGTGTTCATTCTTAACGGCCGCGGCGGCGCGGGCCTCCCGGATGAATCGCTTGCGTGCGGAACCGTTGTTGGCGTAGGCGGGTGCGAGGACCTTGATCGCCACAATACGATGGAGTTTTTCATCAAACGCCCGCAAGACGATGCCGAAGCCCCCTTTGCCGATGGCCTCCAACACTTCGTAATGCCCGAGCCGGCCTAGTGCGCCCGGCTTAGTCGGCGGCGCGAGAAAAGCGAGGTCATCCGCAGCCGCGGTCGCTGGTTCCTTGCGCGGCGTCTCGGCGGACGAATCGAACGTTGAAATTGCGTCGGGCTCGCTGGCGAGCATCTCAGCCGGCGGCCGGGGCAACAGCTCGGCGCTGTTCGCGTCGGCCTGGAGCATCGCCTCGACGCGGCGGCGCAGGTCGCCGTCAGTCCCACACTGTGCATCCAGAAACGACACCCGCTCCTGGTCCGGCCTTTCCAGAGCGGCCAGAAAAATCGATTTGGCCTGGCTGATGTCCACGGACATGGTCACATCTCCACCAAAAGAAGCAAGTATCCGGGGCAACCAGATTGGCGCTTTTCCCCGCCGGATCGTCTCAACTTTTTTCGGAAATCTTCGTCTAATTCGGTACGGAGCCAGGCGCGGGCAAATGCCCACTGACGATAGGCGGCGGCTCGGGACAGGTCGAGATGGGCGCCGGCTTCTTCAACCGAGAGTCCGCCAAAGGTATGGAGTTGTACCAGCTCGGCGGCCTGCGGGTCCTGGGTCGCGAGACGGGTCAGCGCCTCATCCAGGGCCAGCGTTTGCTCGGCCTCGCGCTGGTCTGGATCGGCCAGCTCGGCGAGCGGCACGCGCTTCCGCTGGCCGCCATGCTTTCCGCGGCGCTTGCGGCGCGCATTGTCGATCAGAATGCGCCGCATCGCCAGGGCGGCCGCGGCGAAGAATTGGCTACGCGTGCCGTAGCGCTGGCCAGCGGCAGGTCCACTCCCCCCGCCCGGCACCAGGCGCAGGTACGCCTCGTGAACCAGCGCCGTGGGCTGCAGCGTCTGCCCCGGCTTTTCGCCCTTCAGATAGCAGGTCGCCAGACGGCGCAGCTCGTCATACACCAGCGGCAAGACCTGGTCGGCTGCGCGGGTGTCCCCCTGGGCCGCCGCGTCGAGAAGCTGCGTGAGATCGGACATGCCGGCCAGAATAAGCCTTCCCTAAAGCGTCGTCAATGATGGACGCACGCATTCGGCGCGTTCGTTTTTCTCTCCATCAGACGGTCGTCCCATGGAAACGAGCCGGGCGGTAATGTTCTTCCGCGCAATTTCAACGCATCTCGTTAAACTCCTTTTTTTTGCTTGACTCCGCGGGACGCTAAGGGTCGAATCGGGCCATCTCAACAAATTCATCAATGAACGTTTTTGTGGCGGTCTCGCGCCCCATTTTCGCCGTTTTCACGCTGATATTCTTAGGTGAACGATGGACCTCGGCCTGGACGGCGCCGCCACCTTGCTTGAACGCTACCGGAAATACCTGGCCCTGCTGGCGCGCTTGCAGCTAGACCGGCGGCTGCAGGGGAAAGTCGATCTTTCCGGCGTGGTGCAGCAAACGCTCCTGGAGGCGTATCGGATGTTGCCTCGGTTTCACACGAAAACTCGGCAAGACATGGCCGCATGGCTTCGCCGAATCCTCGCGAACAACCTGGCTGATGAGGTGCGAAAGCTGGGAACGGCGAAACGCGATGCCCGTCGGGAACGTTCGCTGGAGGCGGCTCTCGAAGAGTCTTCAGCACGGCTCGGTGCCTGGCTGGCGGCGGAGCAATCCACGCCCAGTCAACAAGCGCAGCGCGAGGAGCAAGCGCTGCGGGTCGCCGATGCCCTTGCCAGCCTGCCCGACGCGCAGCGAGAGGCGCTGGAACTGCAGCACTGGCATGGGTGGTCGGTCTTGCGAATCGCCGAGCACATGGGCAAGAGCCGAAGCGCCGTGGCGGGGCTGATCAAGCGCGGGCTCGAACAGCTGCGGAGGACAATGCACGATGAGCGTCTTGGGTCCTGACGCGCGAGAAGATCGCGTTAATGAGGCGATTGCCGACTATCTTGAGCTTGTCCGGACAACGGATACGGTGGACGCAGAGCAATTCATCGCCGCGCATGCAGACATCGCGGCAGAGCTACGGGCTTTTCTCAGCGACCGACAGAAGTTCAAGGATGTCATGGGCCCTGTGGATCGCGTGGCGGGTTTGCCGCTCTGTGAGAGTCCCACTCTAGACACCCGGGGAGACGCTGCACGAGCGACACAACCGGATTCGCTCGGTAAAGTCCGCTACTTCGGTGATTACGAGCTTCTTGAAGAGATCGCGCGCGGCGGCATGGGTGTGGTGTACAAGGCACGGCAAGTGACACTCAATCGGCTGGTGGCGCTCAAGATGATCCTGACGGGGCAACTCGCCAGCGCCGAGGACGTGCAGCGCTTCCACGCCGAGGCGGAAGCGGCTGCCAGGCTCGACCATCCCGGCATCGTGCCGATTTTTGAAATCGGCGAGCACGAAGGGCAACATTATTTTTCTATGGCTTTCGTCGACGGCGAAAGCCTGGCCCAACGCGTGCTTAAAGGCGTGCTGCCGCCCCGCGTGGCGGCCGAGTTCACAAAGCAAGTCGCGCTGGCGATCTCCTACGCGCACATCGAGGGCGTCATCCATCGCGACTTGAAACCGGCGAACGTTCTTATCGACCGTGAGGGGCAGGCTCGTGTTACGGATTTCGGCCTGGCGAAGCGCGTTGCGACAGAAAAGGACGCGTTGTCGGCATCGGCGCAGCACACGGTCACCGGCCAAATTCTCGGGACGCCCAGCTACATGGCGCCCGAACAGGCGGCGGGAAACTCGCGCCAGATCGGGCCGCTGGCCGATGTCTATTCTTTGGGCGCCATTCTTTACTGCTTGCTCACCGGCCGGCCGCCGTTCCAGGCGGCGATGCCTGTTGACACCTTGTTTCAGGTGCTCGACCAGGAGCCCGTTTCTCCGCGGCAGCTGAATGCGAGCGTGCCGCGCGACCTGGAGACGATCTGCCTCAAATGCCTGCAAAAGGAGCCGCGTAAGCGTTATGCGTCGGCGCAGGAGATGGTCGATGAACTGGAGCGCTTCTTGAAGGGCGAGCCGATCAAGGCACTGCCGGTGGGGAGCGCGGAGCGCCTGTGGCGCTGGTGCACGCGCAATCCGCGCGTGGCCGTCCTGAGCGCAGCCTTGTTGCTGCTCCTTGTGGCAACCGCACTCCTTTCCTCGATCGGCGCGGTGCGCATTGCCGCGGAGCATAAGACCACGGTCGCGGCGCTCGCACAGGCCGAACAGGAAATCTACTTCAACAACGTCACGCTGGCGCATCTGTACTGGCAAGGCAACAACGTCGCGGCGGCCGAAAAGCTTCTCGACCAATGTGCTCCCGAGCGCCGCAACTGGGAGTGGAACTACCTGCAGCGACACTGCCACACCGAATTACTGAATATCCCCGGGCACAGCGGGCGGGTGAGCGCGGCGGCCTTCACCCCGGACGGCGCGCAGATCGTTTCCACGGAGTGGATCTCAAAGACGGAACATCCCTACGGCAAGGCCCACACGTGGGACGCCCGGAACGGCCGGCCTCTTCTCACGCTCCCCGGATCGATGATCACAGCTGACGGCACCCGTATGGCAATGCAGCGCGACGACAAGTCGGTGGAGATTTGGAACACCGCCACTGGTCGGGCGCTTCTGACATTGCGCGGGCACAAGTTTCCGCTGATCAACATCGCGCTCAGCACCGACAGAAAGTACATCGCGACGGTAGCGGCACGCTCCATGGATGTGCCGGCGGGGGAACGCACGTTACTGGAGAATTTCCAATTCCTCAGTGAGACCAAGGGAGAGGTCAAAGTGTGGAACGCGGCGACGGGCGAGGAACTCGTTTCCCGCGAGGACACCAACGGACTCTACAGTGTGGCTTTCAGCCCGGACGGCAGCCGCTTTGTCGTCCCGGGAAAAATCTGCGAGACGCGGACGGGCAAGCAGGTCCTGACTTTCGGTGGCGAGGATTTTCTTGTCGCCTGGAGTCCGGACGGCAAGCGGATCGCGACAGCGGGCGGGACGAACCAAGTGAAACTTTGGGAAGCAGGCACGGGCAAACCCCTCACGACCCTTCGCGGACATAGCGATTGGATTCTAGCGATCGCTTTTCGGTCTGACGGCAGGCGCGTGGCCACCGGGAGCGAGGATCGCACCGCGCGACTTTGGGATACGGCGACCGGCGAAGAGGTCTTATCCCTGCGGGGACATCTCTCCGGAGTTTCCGGCGTCGGCTTCACTCCAGACGGTACGCGTCTGGTTACGTCGGGCAGCCTGGATCGCACCGTAAAGGTATGGGATGTGACGCGCAGCCAGGAAGCGCTCGCGTTCCTGGCCAACGCGGGAAATATCGAGGGCCTCGCGTATAGCCCTAAAAGAAAGTGGCTTGCCACAGCGGAGCAGGCTGCCGGCATCCGAATCCGCGATGCGGCGACCGGCAAAGTACTGGCGCGCTTTCACCATTTCGGCCCGTTCGCTGTAGCCGTTAGTCCCGATGGTGAACGTCTTGCCTCAGGTGGATTGGACAAGAACGTCAAGATCTGGGATGTGACGGCAATTGACGCAGATCCGAAGGGCCCCGCACGTTCCAACACCCGACTCCTTTACACGCTCAGCGGTCACACCAATTACGTCAATAGTGTGGCTTTCAGCCCGGACGGCCGCACCATTGCTTCGGCGAGCCAGGACGGCACCGTCAAGCTTTGGAATGTGGCGGATGGTGCGCAAATCTGGAATGCCGAGCACAACGACGCATTTGCCTACTCGGTCACCTTTCGTCCCGACGGCAAAGTCCTCGCCGTGGTCTGGGGCGGCGAACTCGTTTTGCTTGACCCGAGCAACGGCGAAAAAATTCTACAGGGCTACCAGACGAAAGAGGGCGGCATCACGACCGCGGCATTCAGCCGCGACGGCAAATACCTGGCGTTTAACGAGCGCAACGTAATCCACATCTGGCAAGCCGATACCGGCCGAAACTTGCACACGATCACCGGACCTCCGGGCTGGATTCACCGTCTCGTCTTCAATCGCGACGGTTCCCGGCTTGCAGCGGGCGGTGAAGACGGCGCGATCAAGGTTTGGGATTGGAATACTGCTTCGGGGCGCGAAGTCTTGACACTCCGCGCACATAGTGGACGTGGCGGGGTGCAGTCGCTTGACTTCAGCCCCGATGGCGGGCATCTGGCCTCCGGCGGCGGCGATAGCATCATCCGGATCTGGGAGGGCACGCCGCCGGCGCAGTAGTGCATGGACTTGTTAGGAGGAAAACACCAGTGGAAACCGCCAACATCATCATCTTCGTTGCCTATCTCGTCGCTTCCGCGTTTTTCGTGGCATTCGGAATTCCCTGTAGTCAGGGCTGGGTGCCACCCAACCGGCTTGCCGGCTTTCGCACCCGCGCGACTCTACAAGACCCCGACGTGTGGTACGCAGCGAATCGCGTGGCCGGCTATTGGTCCATTGCAACAGGGATCGTTGTCGCCGTGGTCTCCATTGCCACTTTTTGGGCTGGACTTGACGTGCCGACAGCACCCCTGGTTAACGTTGTGCCGTGCCTGGTTGGGATCGGCGTTATCCTTACCCATGGCTTCCTCGTAATTCGCCGAATACGCAGAGAGAAAGCGATCAGTTGATGCAGGATGTGCGATGCCGGAAATCTACCTATTGTCGAGGACGCAGAAATGGCAGCAACGATTCGAATCACGTGTGTTTACGGCGCCCCGAAAGGCTGGCAGTGGGCGGCCGACATCAACCAGCACGCGCGTTTCCCAGTGGCGTGGGTGGATGGCAAGGAAACGGAACTGCATTGGGATCGCGCGACGGAGATTCCCGTGTCGTCAGAGGAGCCCCACAAGCTCCAGGTCTTTATGCGGCTGATCGAGGCTGCATTGGTGCCCGGCCGAAGTGGAAGTCCAACCGATCCGGGATGAACAAAGCCAATCCTACGAGTATCGCGTGGAAGTCAACGATCGCTTCATGAATCGCGGACATTTGGCGTGCATCCAGTAATGCGGCTCGGGAGAGGAGAATCGACAACGTGGAACACTCCCTTTTTCTGGCCAAGCTCATGGGCATCGTCCTCGTGGTCGGGCCGATTGTGAAAACAGTTCGGCACAAGCAATTTGTAATCGCCTGTGCGCGGGCCTACGAATCGCTGACAGCCATCCTTGTTATTGGCGGCCTGGTGTTTATCTGTAGCACCGCTTTAGTGCTGTCACACTCCGTGTGGACCGCCGACTGGCGAATGGTGGTCACGGTGCTTGGTTGGCTGATGCTGTCCGTGAGCCTGCTGCAGCTGTTCGTCCCACGCTCAATGGCTTGGCCGATGCGCGTTTTGCCGGCGGCAAAATATCGCATCGCACTGGACGTGGCCCAATTGCTACTGGGTGTTTATTTGGTTTACCACGGCTTCAAGGGCTGATCGGCCAGTTCGCTGCTTGAAAGATGGTCAGGTCAGCGGGCGGCGTGCCTGTGCCGTGATCGAGTACACGAGTGGACGTACAAGGTACCATACGAGCCTCAATGCCCCCAACAAATACGCGGCGCCAAACCAGATCACATACCAACCCTCCGTCGAAAACCGCTCCAGCGTATCGGTCCGCCAGTCAGCTTGCAGTAGCACGGCGGCGCTGAGCAACGACAGCAGCACCGATGCGACGAGAAGGACAGCCACATTCCGCCAGCGGCGGCGCACGAGGCCGGAGACGAGCCAGATGAGGAAAACGGCCAGCGGTATGCCGGGCAGGAAGTCCAAGTCTCCCCCGCGTATTACTTCAAAAGTGGACGCGCGGCGGTGCGGGAACGGGCCGTCGGGGAGGCTGGCCAGGAAGTGGAAGAAACCACCCAGGCCGATGCAAAGGACCGCAAAAGCCCAGCGTTTCCGGCCTCGTGGTTGCCGAAGGGCGCGGATTACTCCCCAAGCCGGCAAACAAACGATCAAGAGTGACTGCATGACCGCCCCACACAGGTCGACGAGGATCTTGCCCAGGTCGCCATGGGGCGGCAACCAGGGCCAGCGCGTGTTCGCCGGCAATTCCATGAACGGGCCGCGCATCGGCGTGCCGTCATAGATGTAAAGCGTGTTTCCGGGACCCATGACGGCCAGGCGGAGGCCGTCCGGGCTGAAGCGGGCGCCGCCGTAGCCGCCGGGCAGTGTGAGCAGCTCTTGTTGCGTGTCGAAGTCCCAAATCTTGACCGTGCCGTCCGCACTGGCACTGGTCACCCGCTTGCAGTCCGGCGTCCAGCTGATCACAGGACTGACCAGGTCGGTGTGCTGCCCAAGCGAGCGCGTGGCTCGCCAGCGCTCCGGACTCCAGAAACCGAGATCGTTGCCCATGGTGTTGCAGATCCATTGATCGTCGGGACTCCAGGTAATCGGCGCGCCGGCGGCGACTTCGGTATGGGAGAGAATGCGTGGCTCCGTGTTGGTAACCGGGTCCCATTCCTTGTGTCCCGAGGTCGCATAATCCCCCTTTGGAGCGCCGGGTTGGCAGTTGACCTCGACGAAGGAGAGCAGGGGCTTCTGGTGCTTCCAGCCGTAGAGCCAGCAGCCGGCGGGCGAGGGACCTTTCTGTCGACTGAAAACTTCCTGCCACGTCTCGGTCTCCCAAACCTTCAAGGTCGTTCCCCCACCCGCCGCCGCCAACCAGCGGCCGTCCGGGCTCCAGTCGAGCCGCCACGCCTCCCAGTTGGAGCCTTGCATCGAAGGCAACCCGGTGAGCGTTTTCACTTCGACCCATCGGCTCGTGTCCCACAGCTTTACAGCCCCGTGGTAGTCGATGGAAGCGAGCAGAGCCCCGTTTGGGTTCCAACCGATGCTGGTCACCTGGCCGGTGTGGCCCCGCAACCCGGCGGGCGACTTCCCTGTGACGGCATTCCATATCCGGATGACAGGAACGGGCTCTCCTTCATTCCCGGTCGTGGCCACATGCTTACTGTCTGGGCTCCACGCCCACGTGAGGCCGCCGCCATAAGGGAGCGAGATGGCAACAGGGTTCTCAGCCGGAGTAGCGTCCCAGATGCAGACGCTGCCGAACGCCCCGGTGGCCAGCCAGCGGCAGTCCGGCGACCAGGCCAGCCGATCGACGGACCATCCTTTCAAAACTAGCTTCTGCCGGCCGGTCCTGGCGTCCCAGATGTCCACCTGGGCGTTGCCCGTTTTCTGGGCAATGCGCTCGTCGGCGCTCCAGGCGCAGCTCCGGGCAAAATGCGGAGCTACGTTGTGTTCGACCAACTGCTTGTCGTCGGCGCTGTTGCGAATGCCGGCCCAGGTGAGATAGCGCGTCGCGTCCTTGCTCCAGGCGTTGGCTTCCCCCGGAGTCTCGCGCAGCTTTTTGCCCGTCGTGGCATCCCAGAAGGTCGTCACATCGCTCGCTGTCGAGATGCCGAGCCATTCATCTTTCGGCCCCCACCCAATGGTGACGGTTGCGTTGGGTTGCGGATCGCCCTGGCGGGCGTTGAAGCTGCGGTGAACCTCGCCTGCGGCGTCGCAGATACACACGGTCCCGTCGGCATCCACCGACGCGAGCGATTGGGTATCATGGCTCCAGGCGACGGCCCAAACAGGGCGCTTGTGCCCTTGCGGCCGCAAGATGCGGCCCCGGTTCTCCAGGTCCAGAATCGTCAGCGTGGGCGAAGTGCTCTTCTCGTCGCCGCCGCCGGCCGCCAACAGCTTACTGTCCGGACTCCAGGCCAGGCAGTGGAGGTTCTCGACTTCAGCCAGGCCTTGGGAATCCCCGACGCTGAACCACGACAGGTCATCGCCGGCGATCGTTCGGCCGTCCGGCGTGCGGGACTGAGTACGGCCGACCTGCAGCGGGTGCTCCAGTGCCGCACCGATCTCATAGAACCGAATAGGCACCTTGTGAACAAAGGCTCCGACTGCCAGCAGGCGGCCGTTGGGACTCCAGGCCAGCTGGCCCACAGGCCATTCCACTCCGATTACGCCGAAAATGCGGCTGCGCCGGCGGAGGTACTGCCACTCCCAGCCGCGCAGGTCCGGCTGGCCGCGCCCCGTCGGGACCAGCTTTTGCAGCAACCTCAGGGTGCGCCCCTGGTTGCCGGTTTCCAGCGATTGCTCGGCGAGATTGGTCGTCATCGCGTACACGTGCCGTCTGGAGTCTTCCAGGGCCGCTATGGTGGTGGTGTAGCCCACGACCCCCACCAGGCCTGCCAGAAGAAGGAGCACGGCGGCAACGCCCGTGAAGGCGACCATGACCGGGTTGCGCCGGCCCCAGCGCCAGGCCCGTTCCAGCTTGCCGACGGGCCGGGCCATGATCGGCTCGCCGTTCAGCCAGCGCGCCAGGTCGCGTGCCAGCGCTTCGGCCGAGCCATAGCGCCGCCCGGGATCCTTTTGCAGGCACTTGAGGCAGATCGTCTCCAGGTCGCGCGGCACGGCGGCGTTCAGCAGACGGGGTGCGGCCGGTTCGCGTTCCAGAACTTGCATGAGCGTATCCAGGGGGTTATCAGCCTGAAACGGCGGCCGGCTCGTCAACAGGCAGTACAGGATGGCCCCCAGCGCGTACACGTCCGCAAGCGGGCCGACCACCCCGCGCTTGCCGCTGGCCTGCTCGGGCGGCATGTAGCTAGGCGTGCCCAGGACCTGGCCGGTCGCGGTGAGCTCCTTCGGGAGCGAAGCCTCCGATGCGGGAGTCAAGCGCCGCGACAGGCCGAAGTCCGTGAGCCGGGGCTCGCCGTGCTTGTCGATCAGGATGTTGGCCGGCTTCAGGTCGCGGTGGATCACCCCTTCCAGATGGGCGAAGGCCACGGCCAGGGCAACCTTCCGCATCAATTGAGCCGCCTCGCGCGGCGAAGGTAGCCCTCCAAGCAGCTTGCGGGCGAGGCTTTCGCCCTCGACGCAGGCCATGGAGAAGTAGTGGTGCCCCTCATACTGGCCTACCTCGTAGACCGGCACGATGTGGGGGTGATCGAGCTTTGCCGCCGCTTCCGCCTCGGCCTTGAAGCGCCGGAGGTCGTCCTGCCCGGCAAGCTGCCCGGTCAGAATCATCTTCACCGCAACGATGCGTTTGAGGCTCACCTGGCGCGCCTTGTAGACCACGCCCATGCCGCCGCGGCCGATCTCTTCGAGTAGCTCGTAGTCACCCAGGTAGCGGATTGTGGTTCCCGCAGCCGGCACCGCTTGGGACTCGCCGGGCCCGAGCGTTGGCATCTGCTGCGGGTCGGCGTTCGGCGGAACCGCCTCGCGCAAGGGCTCCGCCAGCTTGGCCAACCGCTCGCGGTCCGCAAAGAAGCCGGCGAGTTCCTCCGCGAACTCGGGGTGGCGGGCGAGAATGGCCTGGCGGTCCAGGGCTTCGCCCCTCTCACTCGCCTCGACGCAGGCTACGAGGATTTCTTGCAGACGCATTTCACGTTCCAACGAGGTGCTGCGTTCGGAACTCATGGCCCCTTCTCACAACCCGAAAGTAATCCCCTGAGCTTCTTGAGGCCGCGTAACAGCAGCGCGGCCGCGGCCCCTTTACTGCGCCTCATCTGGCGGGCGACTTCCGCCAGCGGGCGACTCTGCAGATGATGCAGTTCGATCGCCTCGCGTTGATCGGGTGGCAACTGGGTAAGCGCATCGGCAAGCCGAAGCAATTCCTCTTGCCGCATCGCTCTCTGACTGGGGGAGGATTGCTCCGCGGCCAACCAGGCTGCCAGTCTCGAGGACGACACTTCCATCGAGGCTTCGAGCGACTGCTCCCGGGCCACGTTCCGCATCTCGGCGCCGAGCTTCCGAATCTCGTCGCGCAGATTATTTGCCAGGATGCGCCGTAACCAGGCGGAGAGTTTTTCCCTGTTCTGCTCCGGCATCCGGACCAGGGCCTGGTGGGCCTCCAGCAGCGTTTGCTGCACGACACCGGAAAGATCGATCTTTCCCTGAAGCCGTGTGTCCAACTGCGTGCGGGCCAGTAGGCCGAGATAATTGCGAAAACGCTCCAGGTCCGCTCGTGTTTTTGGCATGCGCTTCCCCTATAGAGAGTAAGCGTAATCTGGCTGGAAAGTATACGCGCCCACATGAAATTCAAGGTCGGTCGATGTGGACCGGAGGAGATTAGAGCAGGGAAACGCATGAAAGACGGTGTGCGGCTCTCAGCAACCTTGCGCGCTGCGGCCTGATTCGACCGAAGTCGCCAAGTCAGAATCCGTAGCACGCGGAGGTCCGACACACCCGAGGCGCGTTTAAGTCGGCCCGACGTGACTCCACGCCTGCCGCTCAGGCTGGCCAAAGCAAATCCCAGCGTTGGACGCTGGGATTCAATTCAAAGATGGCGCATTCGCTGAGAGCAAAGCAACACGGTCCGGCTAATGCGGCAGGGCCGGGATTTTAGGCGGTGTGGTCGGCAAAGCCTCTACGTCCCAGACATGAGCTGTCCCTGTGATCTTCTTGTCCCGCTCTTCGGCGCCGCCCCAGGCCACGCTCTGACCGTCTGCGGAGAGTGCCGTAAAGAAGATCCCGGCATTGCTCCCCGCTCCAGGCGCACCAGGTTTGTAGGGGGCCCAGAAGGCTCGCCGTTGTTTGCCGGTGGCCGCCTCATAATGCTTGATGGCATAACCACCTTCATTTTCGTGTTCGCCGTAAGACATCGTCGCCGCGATCAACGTCGCGCCATCCGCGGTGAACCTCAGATCAAAGAATTGCAGAGGTGTTACCAGGCGCATGCGGATGCTGGCCCGTTCCTTGGCCGTGGCAACGTCCCAGAGCTTGATCTGGCCGGGCAATGGCTTCTCCAGCTCGATGGGCCGTCCTTCGTCCCGTCCCGGCCCGCTCGCGGAGGCCAAGGTCTTGCCGTCCGGTGAGAATCCTACCCAGGTAACCGAATTGCCGTGCCCAGGAAGGGTCGACTTCTCTTTCCCGGTGGCCACATCCCAGAGGATCACGGAGCTAGGTGTGAGATCCATAGGTCCTCCGCCAGTTCCCGTGGCCAGAGTCTTGCCGTCCGGCGAAAAGGCAAGCGACCAGGGCAAGCCGCGCGTGCCCAGGTTCAATTCCCCCTTTTCGTTGCCGGTCTGAACATCCCAGAACTTCACCGTGCCGTTGGAGGTCGCCAAGGTCTTGCCGTCCGCCGCAAAGGCCAGCGCGAGCATGCGGTGAGGATGCCCTTTCACCCGGACCCGTTCCTCGCCAGTGGCCACGTCCCACAGCCTCACTTCGCCCGGCACATCGTCGGGTAACCAGGTTCCGGTGATCGACGCCAGCGTCTGGCCGTCCGGCGAGAACGACAGCCTGAGGATCGGAACGGTGTGGCCTTTGAGCGTGTGCAGTCGATTCCCGGTGGCAACATCCCACAGGTCGATGGTGTGGTCCGCGCCGCCGCGCGCCAGAGTCGTGCCGTCCGCCGTCAGGGCCACGGCAAGCGTGTAGCTGTCGGGCGCTTTAACGGTAGTCCCTTCCTTCTTGACGGCCGTCCGGAGCTGGCCCTTGCCGGGCTTGGTGGCCGTCTGCGCTCGAGGCGCCGGGCGTTTTTCTTCCTCGGTCGGCCGCGCCCGCGCCCAGTAGATCAGGCTGCCCGTGCCGAGGCCGCCAGCCGCCAGGAGCACCAGGACCGCGGTCGCTGCTTTCAATCTGCCTACGGACATGGTTTTCATGACCTTTTCTGTCAACTCCAGGACGCGTACGCTGCCCGCGCCTGCGGCAGTTTCGCCCGCCAGGCAAAGGCTGGCGAGGTTCAACGTGGAATTCGCCAGGCCTGTGTATGCGCTCGCCCCTGCCGCGGGTTGCGACAATGCCGCGGATATGCCGCTCGCGGAGAGCACTATTCCCCGGCGACTCAATCGCTTGCGCAGCAGTTCCCTCCCGCGTGCCAGCCGCCCGGAGACCGTTCCTTCGCTCCAACCGAGCACTTGACCCGTTTCCTCCTTACTCTTGTTCTGGAAATAGTGGAGCACCAGGGGAGATCGATACTTCTCCGGCAGTCGCTGTAGTTCTTCATCAATGAGCGCGCGTAGCTCCCGTGCCGAGGCTTCCTCGTACGGATCAGCTTGCGCTGCGGGGTCCGTCGTCTTTTCATGGAACCGCCGCCGCGCGGCTCGGGTTCGTGCTTCCATAGCCACGCGATAGGCGACGCCGTAAAGCCAGCTTGCGACCGAGGCACGCTTGCGGATGGACTCGGCCTTGCGAAGTAGGACCAGGAAGGTCGCCTGAAAGGCGTCGGCAGCGTCGTCGGCATTATCCAGTACGCGCCGGCAGACACCCAGCACCATTGGCCCATGCCGCTCGAACAGCAGCGCGAATGCCGCTTCTTCGCGCCGTGTAGCAAATCGTTCCAGCAGATCCGCGTCGGTCTGGTCGCCGGGAATACGTCCCGTCACCATCCTGCGCACAAACCGTTGCACTGCTCCCAATGGCTCTCCCGGCATCGCCTTGGCCTCCCAGGCGGGGCTCCCGTGTATTCGTAACTCTCTTAGTGGTCGGAGCGAACACAACCGGTACAGTTATTCTTTATTATTTCGGGATTCTGGACGAGCCGAAATCGCAGGAAAATGAAGGCTGACCGCGTGAACGCGTACGCAGAGTCATCGAGCAGAGCGGTTCGATGCGGCGACGATCAAGCGATTTGTCACATGGAACCGGAGGTCCGCGAGCGCCTGGAATCCCACCAGACGTGGCTGGCGGCCCGTTGTTGCGCAGGGCCAGTGCTGGCCGCCCTTCGCTCGCCAACTTCACCAATTGCCCGAAGCGCAGGAGGCTGATCTGTCGATAAGACAAAAATGGAAAAAATTTCTGCCGAGCAGCTGACATAAACCGGTCTTCAGCTGCGCATCACGGTATCGACTTTGCTCCGGAGTAAATCGTTGCTGTCCGTGACGGAGCGGAAGCACCGAACAGAAAGGTCCACGTTTCGCCCGGCGAGCCATGTCTGAACATTACCTGGATTTTTCAATGGCGCAACTCAGTTGGTCCCTTGATCAGCCCATGCTTCTGGGAGAGCGTGAATGGGTAGCCCGAGTGACAAGGGCCTTGGCTCACCTTGCCAAAGCTCTTAAGCAACACGCCGAGGCTATGGAATCGCCCGACGGAGCGCTGACCCGGCTGATCGATCCATCCGAGCTTCCGTTCATGTCGCGAACGACCGAGGTTGCGCAGCTACGCAAGCAACACGAGGAACTTCACTGTCAAACCAAGGAGTTGAGCAGCCGGGTCTGCAAGGCTCTATACATGCTGCCAAAACGTTTTCATCGATCCGTGCCGCACCTGCTGCTGGATGAACCACAACAGTACCGAGCTTTCAAGGCGATGGGCACTGTGGCCCGACGCGCTCGACAATTGCTTTGCGCGGTTCAAGAACATAGAAACCATGAGGACGCGTTACTCGAAGCCGCACCAGCCCCGGCCGCGTCCACCACGAGACAGGTTGGGTAAAGACAATGGGGATGCATTCCAATTGGGAAGGGTTCTTACGGTTCAATCTAATCTCCGTGCCGGTTCGTGCCTACACCGCGACCGTTGCCGGAGGCGGCAAGATCGCTTTCCACCAAATCCATAAGGGATGCAACAGCCGGATCCAGTATAAGAAGTTTTGCCCGATCCATGGCGAGGTTACCAAGGACGACATTGTTTCCGGCTACGAGATCTCGAAAGGCGAGTACGTCCTGGTGGACCCGGACGAGCTAAGCAAGCTGCGCACGGAAAACGACAAGGCGATCAACATCGACACCTTCATCCGCCCGGACAAACTGAACCCAATCTATTACGGTGAGCGCAGCTATTACCTTGTCCCGAGCGCGAAGGTGGGCCAGAAGCCGTATGCTGTTTTGCAGAAGGTAATGAAGGAGCAGAACCGGCACGCCATTGGCCAGGTCGTTATGTCTGGTCGGGAACAGCTTGTACTGGTGCGCTCGCTTGACGGGCTGCTGTGCATGACCACTTTGCACTACGACAGTGAGATCAAGAAACCGTCCGCATTCGAGGATGAGGCACCAGAGGTTGAAATCGCCCAGAAGGAGATGGATCTGGCAGAGAACCTAGTGCAAGCCTCGACCGCGGACGATTTCGACTTTTCGCGGTATCAGGACAAATACACCGACCAGGTAAGGGAGCTGATCGAAGCAAAGGCCGCCGGAAGGAAGATCGTAGCTCCGCGGGCGCAGGAAGAGCCGCACGTTATCAACCTCATGGATGCGCTGCGGCGCAGCTTGGACCAAGTCCAGAAGGGCGGCAGGGTGGAAAAGTCCCAACGGGTAAAGCGTTCTCATGAGCCACGGCCCACGCCAAAACGCAGAAGGACAGGCTAGAGAAGCCAGCCAGGGCCCCCCGTTTGGTTCAAAGGCCCCCGTTGGCCCGCGGCGCCACTGGATTTCGACGGCGGCGGCAATCGGATGGCAAAGTCCGCGACTTTCAATTGAATTCCAACTCGCGTAGATGGCATACTCTTTCTGAAGGGAACGAATGGCGGGCCTTGAGGCGCCATGGTTACAGCCGGCCCCGCCTTATGACGAGCGGGCTCGCGGAACAGGCGACGATTTGAGAGGTCCCAGCATAAGGTACTAGCCCTCCTCACTCCACTCCATAAGCCCTGGCCGTCCGCCACCTGCCGGAGCCGGCCGTCTAGAGCAATCCGGAGAGCGCGTCACAAGCAACCTGCGCCCCATCCTCTTGCCGCACTTGAACGCCGACCATCGAGGCCCGGCGTGTGTACCTTGGGTCGTTGAGCAGACGGTGCAGCTCGGCGGCAACGCGGGCCGGAGTGTAGCGGCGGCGAGAAATCGTGCGGGCGATGCCCAGCCGGGCAACACGCTCGGCGTTGTCCGGCTGGTCCCACGCGCACGGCATGACAAGCATCGGCCGCCCCGACCGCATCGCGAGCCCAGTCGTGCCGATCCCGCCATGATGGACGATTGCGGTGGCCCGTGGGAAGAGTTCCGAGAACGGGGCATAGTCAACGGCCAACACGCCTTCCGGCAGCACGGGCGGTCGGTTGCGCGGCCCGTTGAGAATGAGGACCGCGCGGCGGCCCAACAACTTTGCGGCCGCGGCGCTGGCTGCGAAGAATCCCGCCGCGCGGGCATCCTCGGCGATGGCCGTGCCGAGTGTAAATACCAGCGGCGGCGCACCCTCGTCCAGGAATTGAGCCAACTCCGCCGGCAACTTGCCTTCGCCGTGTCGATCGTACCACGGGAAACCGGTAACGAGGGTTTGCGGAGGCCAGTCGGGTTGCTTGTCCATGATTCGTGGGGAGAATAGAGCCAAATGAAGCAACGGGGCCTGTCCATCGGTCAGCGGATTCGCGGTAGCGCTGGGCGGCAGGCCGATTTCCTCCCGTAAACGGTACCACGGCATAGCCCAGAAATTCGTCGCCCACGTCAGGAAACGTCGCAGCGGCACCCAGAAAGCGGGGCCGAGAAAACGCAGCGTCTTGGAGAGAACCGCGAAACCGGGGAGCACCGGCGGATCGTAGCCCGAAGCCAAACCGATCGGAAAGTGCATCGCCGAGACCCAGGGGATGCCTTTCTTCTCGGCAACCAGGGGGCTGGCCAAATTGCTTTGCATGGCCACGAGCAGGTCCGCCCCTTCGGCCGCCGCCAAGGTGTCTTCATAGGTCTGCCGCAACACCGGCAGCAGAACCTCTCGCATGATCCGTTCGAGACCACGCTGGGGCTGCATGATTCGCCGCATCACCTCCGCGTCAGCCACCCAATCACAATTCGGCCTCACGGCCGCAAAGCCGAGGCCCAGTGCTTTGATTTTCCGGCCGTAGCATTCGCCGGTGGCGACGGCGACGTCGTGGCCCCGCGCCTGCAAGCCAAGGGCAATGGCCACGTACGGATGCAGATCGCCCAGCGACCCGAGGGTCGTGACGACAATCCGTCGAGCGGTATGGGCTATGCGCGGCTCACGCTTCAAAGTGGCTGCTCCTTTTTCGAATAAGGGCCGTTGCCACGGAACGTGACTGTAAATTCTACGCCAATCCTCGCGGACGTCAGCGCGCAACCCGCACCCCCCACCCCGACTCGTCGAAAGGAAAAAGAAGATAATTCCTGTCCAGATTAGCTTGATGTCCTTCCGCACGCGAGGTAACTGTGCTGTCGTTGCGTCGCCTCGGTCGCGGCGACAGCATCGATTACCCGCATAGGAGACATGACATGTCCGCAAAGAACAAGGGCGCCAAAGGCGCGAAGGCGAAGCAGCGTGTAGAGAAGGCGAAGCCAGCCGCCACCACGAAGCTCATCCCGGAGCTAGCGGCAATGAAGTTCCCGGCAAAAATGGTTGCCAAGCTGGAGGCCCTCGCCGAGGCCGACCAGGACACGGTTCTAAACTACGTCAACTCGGGGATGAAGATCAACGACGCCTACCAGCGGACTATCGCCGGGAAGCCCGAGCAGCAGCAGCCGGAGCCTGAGGCCGCTACCCCAACTGCTGCAGGCGTGAGCCCGGAGACCGGTAGCGCCGGGCAAGCAGAAGTGCAGGCCACGCCTGAAGCGACGCCAGGCGCCGAGACGAAGTCAGCGGCCGAGGCGAGGCAAGCGGCGGCGCCAGGGGCCCAACCGGCGGCAAAGAAACGGGGCCGGGCGGCGAAGGCGGAGACGGGTCCCAAGAAGCTGAGTGCCATCGACGCGGCCGCCAGGGTCCTTGCTGAGGCCGGCGAGCCCATGGATTGCCAGACGATGATCAAGACAATGGCGGAGAAGGGCTACTGGACGTCGCCCGGTGGCAAGACGCCAGCGGCCACGTTATACACGGCAGTGACAATGTTGCCGAAAGCAGCCTAACTGTCGACCGGGTGATTGATCGCAAGCGACTGGTACCCGCGTATGGTTCAGGTTGGCAACCACCGCGCGAGACTAAAGCTGGCCGTAGGCG
>Ga0185299_10002165_pt1 | contig 31968 bp, 27 predicted proteins | sample PaiPotPPA55metaG_FD_128002 | JGI IMG/M metagenome (GOLD analysis project Ga0185299, IMG submission 128002) | Iron sulfur acid spring bacterial and archeal communities from Banff, Canada, to study Microbial Dark Matter (Phase II) - Paint Pots PPA... ...
CGATTGCCGCGAAATCAAAGGCTTTTTGAAAGGCATCAATCAGGGGCAAAAGCTTGGGCTTAGGAAGGCGATCAACTTTATTCAAGGCAAGAATCGTCTTCCCACGGAAGCGTTCGGCCTTTTGCAGCAATAGCGTGTCGGCGTAAGGATAAGCCCTGCTGGCGTCCACCATCAATAACAGCACGTCGATCCCTTCTAGCGCAGCAGCTACTTCATGCATCATCTGGCGGCCTAGCGCGGAATCGGCATCGTGTAAGCCGGGCGTGTCGATAAAAATGATTTGTCCTTCGGGCTTGGTGACAATTCCCTGAATGCGGTTTCGCGTGGTCTGCGGCTTAGAAGTTACAATGGCGATTTTCTGCCCGACCAAGCGATTCACGAGTGTGGACTTCCCGGCGTTGGGGCGGCCTACGATGGCGACGAAGCCAGACTTAAAGCCTGCGCGGACCGGTGTGGCTTCCGTTGGGTTATCTGGAATTTCTTGATCCGGAGCTTTTTTGCCTAGATGTTTTTTGTCGGGCATTGAGATTTTCTGCATGCTGGAACAAGTACTTAAATGACCGGTGCGACCGATTTCAGCGTTTCGGAACTCGAACGTGACTGACTTGCGCTGCAATCTGCTTGCGTATACGCACGCGCAAAACTTTTCGCTGGTTGGCTTCCAGCACTTCAAATTTGTGACCCTCGAGATCGATCTTGTCGCCAGGCTCCGGAACTTTACCCGAAACGTGGCTTAGTAGTCCGGCGATGGTGGTAACTGCCGCATCGGACTTGTCGCCAAACTTTACGCCCAGTAATTCCTCGACGTCGTCGATGGACATGCTGCCGCGCATGACCAGGCCGCCGTCGGTTTCTCGCACTACGTCGGCCAACGGCTGCTTGGCATCGTAACCGCTCTCACCCACGATCTCTTCCACCAGATCTTCCACGGTGGCGATGCCCGCGACTGAGCCGTGCTCATCGATTACCACGGCAAGGGGCTGACCCTTTTGGCGCATCTCGCGCAAAAGATCGGAGCCAGCTTTCGTTTCGGGTATGAATAACACCGGCCTGGCTAATTCGCGGACTTTGCGTTTGGGCAAATCCTGATCGGCGATGTGCAACAAGTCCTGCGCGTTCACCACGCCGAAAATATCGTCGAGCGTCTTTTCGTAAACAGGCATTTTGGAAAATTTATGCTCCACGAACTTCGCGTGCAGTTCTTCGAGCGTGGCCTCGGCGGCAATGGCAATGATATCTGGACGCGGAGTCATCACCTCGCGCACGCGCTTATCGCTGAATTCCACTACTTGCTCGATAAGGTCGGCTTGTTCCGGCTCGATAATGCCCTCTTCTTCGGCGGCTTCGACGAGCGCCTCAATGCCCTCTTCAGTGCGTTGCTCCTCGGATTTTTCATTCTCTTTTTCCGAAATGCGCGCTAGTGATTCGGCGCCTTCGAGGAAAACGCGCACTGGCCAAACCAGCCACATGCACGCTCGAATGGCCGGCAATAAGCGCAGCAACCATCTTCCGGAGGTGCGGTAGAGCAACATGTCCGGAATGAAGTGCATGGCGATGACGACTTCCAAGCTAAGGAAAACGATGAACTGCACCACCGATTCCCAAGCTTCAGGAACGAAATGGACCACTCCGCGGGTCGTCTCAAGGACCAGGAAGGCCAGCCAGAAATGGCCCAGGATACGGAAGGTGCGGCCGCCGCTGCGGCGATTGATGTGCAGCTTGGGCTCGATTTCGGCTTCGAAAATTTCCAGATGTTCGTGGATGCGGCCGGTGGTCATCCGACCGAGTTCGCGGTAAATCAGCGTAAGGTAGGAAAAAATGGGCAGGCCAAAGGCCAAAACGGCGATGCCCAATATATATAGCCAGCTGAAAGTCACGCCAAGCCTAGTCGTCTGCGGAGTTTCTTTTCGGTGCGATCCATTTCGCCGCGGTCGGCTTCGTGGTCGAAGCCCAAGAGGTGCAAAACGCCGTGGAGTATCAGAATTTTTAGTTCCGTCGGAAGGGTGCGGCCAAAATTTTTGGCATTTCGCTTGGCTACGGCCGGGGCAATGGCAATGTCACCGAGAGAGGTATCGCCTTCTGCAGCACTGGAGGCCAAAGAAACGGGACTTCGCTTCGAGCGGTTGAGCTGTCGCAACTTCACGGCCGGAAAAGACAAGACGTCTGTAGGGCCGCGCTTCTTGCGAAAGGACTCATTCATCCTCGCGATCTCCGCATCGCTTACCAGGCAAACGGTAACCTGCGCTTGCTTAAGATCCAATTCGCGACGCACACGAAGCAAAAATGACTCCAAAGCTCGTGTCGACAAACGTACCGCACGCTGGCGATTCAAAATCATTCCTTACTTTAGTTCTTGGCCAGAAGGTTCGTCGGAGACCTGGCCAGGTTCACGAAATTGCTCGGACACCAACTCCTTGGAGGCTTCCGGCACGCGGCGGTCGCCACGACCATTTGCCGCGTTGGCGCCGGAATTTCTGTGGGGATGAGCGGGATGCGCGACGTCCCACTCCTCGTAAGCGCGGATGATTTGCTGCACCAGATTGTGGCGTACCACGTCCTTCTCTCCGAATTGAATTGTGCCGATGCCATCGATTTTGCCGCAGACTTCCAGAGCCTCCACAAGGCCAGACTTCTTGCCGGTAGGCAGGTCGATTTGCGTGATATCGCCAGTGATGACCGCCTTGGAATTAAAGCCCAGCCGGGTCAAAAACATTTTCATCTGCTCGCTGGTGGTATTTTGCGCCTCATCGAGAATCACGAACGAATCATTCAGCGTGCGTCCGCGCATAAAAGCTAGCGGCGCAACTTCGATAATGCCCTTCTCCAGAAATCGTTCCAGTTTGTCTGCGTCCAGCATGTCGTACAACGCGTCGTACAACGGGCGCATGTAGGGGTCGATTTTTTGTTGCAGTGTGCCGGGCAAGAACCCCAACCGTTCGCCGGCTTCGACTGCGGGGCGGGCGAGGATGATGCGGTTGACTTGCTTGGTGAGTAGCGCGCTTACCGCCATGGCTACGGCGATGTAGGTTTTGCCTGTGCCCCCCGGACCGATGCCAAACATCATGTCGTGCTTTTCGATTTCTTCCATGTAGCGACGCTGGCTAGCGTTTTTTGGAGTGACTTGTTTTTTTCCAAAGGAACGCACCTTCGTTGGTTCAAACATGGTGCGCGGCGATTCGTGCGGAACCTCGGTGGCCACGCGCATCAGGGACTTCACTTCGGCGCTGGTTAAGGTACGGCCGTGGCGGGTCAGGTGGTTGTACTCTTCGACGATCTTGACCGCCTGATCGACATTGTCCTGGTCGCCTTCAATGGTCAAACGTGTGTCATGCAGATGCGTCCGTACGCGCAGCGCGTCCTCAAGCAGACGCACGTTGTCATCCAGCGTTCCAAAAAAAGGTTCAATTTGTCCGGATATGTGTACGGTACGTCTCATCCAATTGGCAGGTTTTCCAGCTACAGGCCCAGTTATGGGCAATGAGCGGCTGATGGTTCCTCCGGACTAGGGTAACTGCGCAGTAACTCGGGAACACACTGCTCCCACCCTATCCCAGCCGTTCGATGGGGTCAAGGTTGACGCTCTTTGTTGTGAGATGACTACCTAATGGCGCTTTCGGAGGGTATTCGCAGCGCTTGAAGCCGGAAGATGAAGTCTAGAAATTGCCGAACTCTGCAGATTGCGAACGCTCGAGAAGGCGGGCGCCAAGCTGCTCATATTCAGCAATGAGTAAGGAAGCGTTTTGCCCCGCTAGCGTCGCAGCATCTATTTCAGTCGACAGAAGACTTACAGTCGCGATATCCGCGCCGCACTCCACGCAGTAGCGTTCGGATCTGCCAGGAAGTTCAAACAACTCTTCAATTCGGCCGCACACACTACATTGGGAAGATATATCTTCTTCACAACCTTTTGGTCCCGTCATTATCGAAGCCCCCTCTTTCGTTGCGCGCTGCTTTTCCGCCGCCAGACGGCATCTGCTGCAGCGATATCTCGGTCGGAACCCCATTATAGAAATCGCGGCGTAAGAAAGTTCTGAACGATAGATTAGGAAAGTATGAGTACAAATCGGAGGCTGGCTTAGCTTGCAAAGCGGGCTAAGGGGTCGGCAAAACCGTGAAAATGACTACCAGGCGGGGAGCGTTAGGTTTCAAGCTTGAAGCGGGTGGACGCCAGCCGATACAGACGGCGCCACACGAGACGATTCATGAGCACGACGATGATGGCCATGATCAGCGTAGAGGCCAGCAACACATCGAAGCGGCCAGAATCGCTGGCGCCGCTGATGGTGCTGCCGAGGCCCGGGGCTGAAACAATGCGGCCCTGAAAATGGAAGTACTCGGCGATGATGCTGGCGTTCCACGCCCCGCCGGAGGCGGTGATCATGCCGGTGATGAGATAAGGAAAAATCGCCGGTAAGGTCAGATAGCGCCAGCGATCCCAGGTCGTGAAACAGAAAATACGCGCGACTTCTTTCAGGTCCGTGGGCACAGCCATGGCACCGGCGATGACATTGAACAGGATGTACCACTGGGTCCCCAGGAGCATCAGCAGCATGGCAGCTATTTCCAAGCCGCTGCGCAGACGAATCAAAAAAAGTAAGAGAACGGGAAAGAGCGCAGTGGCTGGAATGGAAGCTGCGAGTTGGACCATAGGCTGCGCAATTTTCGAAAGCCGCGGACTGGATCCGATGGCGACCCCAACGGGAACGGTCCAGAGCGCGCCAAGGAGCAAAGCCGCGTTCACCCGCAGAAACGTGAACGAAGCGCTGCGCAAAAGCGCGAAGTAATCCTGTCGATGAAGACTGGAGAGTTCGCCAATCCCGCGAAAAACGGCAAGTCCCGAAGCCAAAATTACAGCTACACCCAAGATTCCCAACACCCACTGAAGCCAGCGACCGCGCTTATGATCAGCGATAATGGCGCTGGCTTTCCGCGCACCGCCCGCGAATGACAAGGTGAGCCAATTGATGAGCGGTCGCGCGAGGGAGCGATAGGCTCGAATGACGAATGCCGCACGGCCGACCAGTTGAAGGAGGGTCGACGTCTTCGTTTTTGTGTCCTGCACCTGTTCGAATTTGAATTTGTCGGCCCAGATGATAATGGGGCGCCAGATCAGTTGATCCAGAAGGACAATGACACCTACCATGGCGGCCAAACCGTAAAGGACGGCGCGAGTGTCGCCATTCCCCGCGGCGGTTTGCAAGAAAGAGCCCAAGCCGGGCAAGCGAAAGTCGCGATCCCCAAGCACAAACATTTCGCAGGCCATCAAAAAGAACCAGCCTCCAGCGACGGACATCATGGAATTCCAAACGAGACCGATCGTGGCGAATGGCAGATCAAGTTGTGCAAATCGTTGCCAGTTACCGAAGCGGTAAATCCGGGCTGCTTCTTTCAGTTCACGCGGCTCGGTTTTGAGCGAAGAGTAAAAACTGAAAGCGATGTTCCAAACTTGGCCAGTGAAGATCAGCAGAACGGAGCCAAGTTCAACGCCGATTTGCCGGTGTGGAAATAGGGCAACCATCGCCAGCATGACGCCAGGCAAAAAACTGAGCACCGGAATCGACTGCAAAATGTCGAGTAGTGGTATGAGGATCATTTCTGCGCGGCGCGAATTGGCTGCAAGGTAACCGTACCCGAGCGCGAAAATCAGGCTAAGGCCGTAAGCGACGCCAATGCGTACTAACGAGTACAACGCGTATAAAGGCAGAGCACTCGGGCTTTGCGAAATGTGCGCGCCGAGTGCCACCGACCCCAGCCACGAGCGGCCGATGGCGTAAATACCAAAGACCGCGGCAAACAGGAACGACATCACGGCAATATCAATCAGAAAAGACCACCGCCTGCGGGGACCAACCGGACGAGCGGGAACGAGAGGCGAGGAACCGGAATGCTGGGAGACCAGAGTCGTCGAGGTCACGAGAAGGTTAGACCTCGGTCAGCGTAAGTTTGCCGGTCGCGGCGTCGTAATCAAAAATCTCCGCGTAACGGCCCCATTGAATGGCCGTCTCCAGCTGCCGCCGCGACTCCGCCTCACTAAAATGTTCATCGATGAGGTCGTGGAAGAATTCATCCGAGAGCGTACGATCGGTTTTGGCCTTAAGGGCTTGCTCCATCTGACGTAGCAAGGGAACGTGTGCGAGACCGGCTGCTCGAAATAATTTCTTACGGGTTTGAATGTCCGCTTTCGCGAACTGCTCACCCTCCGAGGTGATGACCGCGTCACCTTCTTCAACGCGAAGGAAACCCAGGAGCACAGCCGTATCCACAGTCGGTAGTAGGGCATCAACTTCCAGGCTCAGATCATACGCGAGGCGATGAAGATCGGCGCGGCCACCTTGATCTACTAGAATTTCGAGCAGCCCAGCCATTCCGCCCGGACGCGTATGCGGAAGCATTATGGGGCGATGCGAAACTGCAGTGTCGCCGTTTGCCGCTATATGAATATGATCTTGTTTGTCGTCCGGGCGAGTGAGCACACGGTAGATGGTATCCACTAATTCTACGAACTGAGGAGACTTGCGATCACGCGGATAAGAAAGATTGACCGCAAGATCGGCATGAATGTGAGCGGGATTACGGCCGAGGACAATGATTCGATCAGCGAGAACGACAGCCTCTTCAATGTTGTGAGTGACGATAAAAATCGCGCGTGTGGGGATCTTGTTCTCAAGCCACAGTTCGAGAAGCTCACCGCGCAGAGTTTCGGCAGTCAAAACATCGAGCGCTGAAAAAGGCTCGTCCATGAAGAGCACTTCGGGTTCGACCACCAAGGCTCTGGCAACCCCGACGCGCTGCTTCATTCCTCCGGAAAGTTCCTTGGGATAGGCATTCTCAAAACCATCCAGTCCGACCGCGTCGATAATCCGGAGAGCGCGTTTGTGGCGCTCAATGGGACCCATGCCCCGTGCTTCGAGCGGCGCCTCGACATTTTCCAGGACGGTGAGCCACGGGAAAAGCGCAAAGCTCTGAAAGACGATGGAAACGTTAGGGGATTCTTCGCGAACAGGTTGCCCGTGCCAAAGCACGCCGCCAGCGGAAGCTGGCGACAATCCAGTAAGCATGCGCAGCAGGGTAGATTTTCCGCAACCGGATGGCCCCAAGACAGCTACGATTTGGCCGGGATAGACAGCCAGGTCCGTGGGGGCAATGACTTGCACGCGCCCGCCGTCGGGTTGCGTGTAGAATTTCTCGATTTGTCGCGCTTCGATAATTGGCGCTTCAACTGTGCGGGAGGTCCCCATGAGTGCACCTGGTCGACACAGAAGAAATGTCAATCCCAAAGTTCAGGCTAGCAAAGTTGCTCTAAGAAAGTCGTGAACGATCCGTGAGCAAATCATAATAACCTTGAAGGGGAACACGGCCAAATATTTCCTTCATGGGCGTGTGGCTACTTTGCGAATGCAATCGTGGGTTTTGGGTGGTTCCCGTTTAGGTGCCGACCCTACCATGCCGGGCCAGCGCGCGCATGTCAAAGCTGACGCCGAACGAGAAGCTGTTTAGTTGCAGCGGGACGCTGCGGCTGAAGCCGACTTCGAGATCTACGTAGCGGGCCGGCTTCATCTCCACGCCGAAATTGAAGCCGTTGTCGCGGACAAGAGCGGCACCGCCAGATTGCACGCTGGCACCTAGGTAGCCTTTGCGATTTGTGGATTTCCCGTCCGCGGAGCAGGTGGTGGCCGAGGAACAGCGGAAGACCCTACTGACGACGGTCTGTGTGCCCCAGGGAGCCACATCGTAGCCGGAAGCCGTCAGGCTGAGCGGGCCGGCGTCAACTTCCGCGCCTGCCTCGGATTGAAGGTTGTAACCAAAGGTGATGAACGGACGGTGAAAGTACTTGGTGTCGCTGACGGTGTTGCCAACTCCCAAGTCAACGAACGGAGTGAAAACGCCGAAAGCGTGTTCAAGATGGTTTGCCCAATTCCAGGTGGCGTGACCAGTGCTGAAACCCTTCTTGGTTTCACCGGTTGGCGCCGTAAAGTGGATGGTGGGATCGTAGTTGACGAGTTCGCCGGCGAAGTTCCACTTGAGGTCGGCGCCCAGGCTGCCCAGGCCATCGCCTGAAACCGCTTGTGGATCGTTCTTCTTCACCGAAGAAGGAGTGCCTACAAAGTAGTAAGGAATACCCAGATCCACACCGAAATGGCGGGAAAAGTTGTAGCCTACGCCGGTGCTCAAATCGAAGATGCTGCCATCACTGCTGTTGCTGCCTTCAAACTTCACGCCCGCGTTGAGTCCTGGGGTGAAGCCCTCAGCCGGCTTTGCAAGCGGCCCGGTGGCCGGAGAAACTGGAGACTGAGCGTAATCCGAAGATCCATACGCAAGTACGAGAAGCGAAAGAACAGCAGCACGTCGAAGTGTTGGGTGAACGAAGTGGTGGACCAAATTGGGATGCCGCAAATTGCCCCGTTGACGCTTTTCAAAGAACACCGAAGTTGCGCTCATGCGTTGGCGATTCTTAGAATTCTGGTGATTTTTATGCTGCGAGAGACCGAATGTGGTCGCTCCCCCGATTATGAGAGAAGTTTAAAGTCGAGAGGGGCGGTTGTGAACGGCCCGAGGTACAGGGTCCAGGAGAATTTTAACTGTACGCAAGCACGGGTGGCCCGCAGAGCCACTGCCTGGGAACAGCGCCAACATCGGGAGGAAATACGTGAGCGTTATTGTTATCGCGCGCAGCGGTGTCACAATTAAACGACGGCAGACGTTTAAGTAGTGTAAGAACGGGTGACCTCCCTTGTCTGAGAACGTGTTGGAAGGGTTTCGGGCGCAAAAGGACACGGTGCGCGAACCGCAACCGGGAGCGCTGAAACCCTGCGCGCCAACGGTCCCGACGCGGGCGGTTAGGGAGCACGGTGTGATGAATGAAGGGTCCAGGGTTGGAGAATTTGAGACCCTGTTCGTCAAACACTATCCACGCATTATAGGGATTTTGTGGCGCATTGTCGGTGATCACGGACGGGCTGAAGACTTGGCCAGTGAAGTTTTTTTGAAACTTTATCGCCGGCCCTTAGCGCAGGAGCCAGAGGCCAATGTGGGCGGCTGGCTTTATCGAACCGCGACTAACCTTGGAATTGACGCGCTACGTGCGATGGCTCGCCGGAGCCGGTTCGAGCAAGCCGCAGGTCAGAATGCCGGGCAGCACAAACCCGCGGAAAATGGATTTGAGCGAGTAGCGCGGTTTGAGCGAGCGCACCGGGTTCGCACAGTGCTGGCTGAACTTAAACCGGCACAGGCGCAATTGTTATTACAGCGGGCATCAGGAGATAGCTATAAGGAGCTGTCGGTAGCTTTGGAGATCGAACCAGGATCGGTAGGCACGCTTTTGGTTCGGGCGGAGGCCGCGTTCGAGCAACGTTATCGGGAGCTATTTGGTTCAGTGGAGGACGTATGAATTGCGTTTCGGAAAACAATTTGCGCGCGTACCACGATGCAGAGTTGAGCCCTGTGCAGGGTGCGGAGATTGAGGCGCATCTTGCCCGTTGCGCAGAGTGCGCAAAGCGTCTGGGTGAAATAGCGGCCACAGCTGCACGTGTGGAGAAGCAACTGGTGTCTTTGGGCGCTGCTTCGGCAGAAACCAAAATCGATGCGCAAGCTGCGCTTTCGCGCTTCAAGTCGCAGCAGGGTGCACCGGTGGAGACCATGCCGTCGAAATCTGATTTCGTTACCCATGAAACTAATGTGCCGGCCAAACGCTGGCGGCCGTTATGGATTGGCGCTGTCGCTGCAACGATTTTGTTGTGCAGCCTGGCATTTCCATTCGGGCGCGGCCTGGCGCAGCGTCTTCTTGGGACTTTGCGCGTTGAAAAAGTGCAACCCGTGCGCCTGGATTTTTCCGCTCTGGATGGCAATCGACCTCTACAAGAAATGTTGCGCCAGATGATTTCCGACAAGGTAGTGGTTACTGCCGATGAAAAACCGCAACCGGCTTCCACCGCCGCGGATGCGAGCCAGCTGGCGGGATTCTCTGCACATATGCTGGGCGTGCGCACGGATACGCCGAAATTTATCGTTGGAGGGCAGCACGCTTTCCATATGACCATCGACCGCACGCGCTTACAGGATATTTTCGATCAAGCTGGGCGTGCGGACCTTTTGTTGCCCGCTACGTTGGATGGTGCAAATGTTTCCGTGAATGTTCCGCGCTCCATTATGGTGGAGTATGGCGATTGCCCCGAATCGCACCCAGCGGGTGCCGCGCAGACTGGTCCTGCACAAGCACACTCCGGAGCATGGGCTAATTGCCTCGCTCTGCAGGAAGTGCCGAGTCCGCTGGTCAATATGCCGTCCGATCTCAACCTTCAGCAGTTGGCAGAAATTGGTTTCCAGCTTGCGGGCATGAGCGCCACGCAGGCACGTAGCCTTGGCCAGGTCATCGATTGGAAATCCACGCTGGTGCTGCCGATTCCGCGATTCGCGAGTTCCTACAGTCAAGTTACGGTGAACGGCGTGCAAGGCACATTGATCGAGGGCTCCGGGCGTCGTGGGCCTGACTATGTATTGGTTTGGGTAAAGAATGGGATCATCTATGGGCTGGTCGGCCATGGTGATTCGAGCAATGCGGTCGCGCTGGCGAACTCGCTGAACTAAATCCCGTTGTCTCTTGGAGGGGCACGTGGATCAAGCGGCCGACTTTGCCATTCAAACGGTGGACCTGCGCAAAGTATTTGGGAACAAGATTGCGGTAGGCAATCTCTCCCTGACGGTACGCCACGGCGAAGTGTTTGGCTTCCTGGGACCGAACGGAGCTGGGAAGAGCACCTGCATCAAAATGCTGCTGGGGCTGGTGAAGCCCAGCAACGGGCAAGCCTTCGTTCTTGGCGCGCCCTCCGACAACGTCGAAGTCCGGCGGAAGATTGGTTTTCTTCCAGAGGATTTTCGGTTCTACACGTGGTTCACCGCGTTCGAACTCCTGAAATTCCATGGCCGGCTGTGCGGGATGAGTGTGGCGCGTCTGCGCGAACGCGTCCCTGAGATGCTTGAGCTAGTGGGACTGACTCCCCATCGTGAAAAACACTTGCGCGATTTCTCTAAGGGTATGCTGCAGCGGATTGGATTAGCCCAGGCGTTGATTCACGAGCCGGAACTGGTTTTTCTTGATGAGCCTACTTCCGGGCTTGATCCGATGGGACGGCGTCTGGTTCGGGACGTTATCCGGGCAGAGCGCGAACGCGGCGCCACCGTTTTTTTAAACTCGCACATTCTCAGCGAAATTGAAATCACCTGCGACCGCGTGGTGTTCATCAAGGAAGGGCAGGTGGTCGGCAGCCGTGATCTGCGCGCGTATCCCGAGGGGCAAGTCCATATCGTGGCGCGGGTGCACAATGTATCCGCGGAAACGATTGCGGGACTCTCGCAATGGAGTACGTCGGCAGCACTGGACGGGGAGACGCTAACTCTTACTACCACTTCCACATCTTCCCTGCCGCACATTCTTCGTCACCTCGTGTCATGCGGCGGCGATGTATTTGAATTCAGGCCGCAGACTGTTTCACTCGAGGACCAATTTCTCAAGATTATGGGCGCGGACCGCGGACTTTAATGGGCGCATGGATCATGGCGGGCGTTACGTTTCAGGAAGCGGCGCGGAGAAAGATACTTTGGACGGCAGTGGGGGCGGGAGCGGGATTTCTCACGCTGTTCGGCGCCGGAATGCATTTTCAGGTGAAGGATCTAGCTAGCCACAACGTGCCGCCGTTGATTGGCCATCAGGTGCAAATGGCGATGCTTCAGGTGGGATTTTACGCCGTCGATCTTCTCGCGGTGGTCATGACCATATTGACCTCCGTGGATACGCTTTCAGGCGAGATTTCCTCAGGAACGATCCAAGCCATCGCTACCAAGCCGATTTCGCGATGGGAAGTGTTGATGGGCAAGTGGATGGGTTTTGCGGGCATGATTGCCATTTATGTGAGCGCCATGTTCGGGGGAGTCTCCGCGATTGGGTATTTCATCGCCGGTGTGCGCCCGCATGATGCGGAGCGCGGCGCGCTGTTGGTGTTTTTGGAATGCTTGTTGCTCCTGACGGTTACGTTCGCTTGCGGAACCAGATTTTCGACGTTAGCTAATGGAGTAATTGTCTTGGGCCTTCACGGTTTGGCATTTATTGGCGGGTGGATCGAGCAGATCGGGGCCATGACCACTAGTCCGCGTCTGGTGACCCTGGGCATCGTTTCCAGCTTAATCATGCCCAGTGAGTCGCTGTGGCGCCGGGCTTCATTCGAAATGCAGTCTTCGCTGACCCGATCGATACAGTTCACTCCATTTTCCAACGCATCGGCGCCTAGCCCAGTGATGGTGGGCTATGCCACGTTGTATCTGCTTATCGCGCTCGTCGTCGCGCTCTACAATTTTCAAGAGCGCGATCTCTAAACATTGGCCGACCAAATATTTCGAGTGATAGCTGATACGTGTCTGCGCAAGCAAAGCGTATCTGCTTTCCCCGGGTTTTTCGCGGAGCGTTAGAGGTTATACTTCTCGCGCAAACAACTGCTTAGCGAAACGAGGGACCGATGGTTCGTCTTACGAGATGCTTCCTTTGCTTATTTTTCGTGGTCGCGATGGGCGTGGTTGCAACGGGCGAGGCCCGAGCGCAGGGTTCCAATAGCGCGAAAACATCTGACACGGCCTTGACCGGGCGGGCCGCACCCGCCTTCGACGTCAACGGCGCGGTTGAGACTTATTTGGCGAAGATGCCACCGGCGGAACGCGCGCAATCCAATGCTTATTTTGAAGGTGGGTATTGGTTGCAGTTGTGGGATTTTTTGTCGACGGTACTGGTGATGTGGCTACTCCTGCGATTCCGCTTGTCCATGCGCATGCGCGATCTAGCTGAGCGCATCGCGCGCTTTCGCCCGTTGCAAACCGCGATTTACTGGGTACAGTTCATCATCCTGGTAACCCTAGTCACGTTTCCGCTTACGATTTATGAAGGTTATCTTCGCGAACACAAATATGGCTTGTCGAACCAAGCTTTTGGTCAGTGGCTGCGGGACCAAGCGGTGGTGCTGGGCATCGGCATAGTTTTGGGCGCGATTTTCATGGTGCCGCTATTCGGGCTGGTGCGGCGCCTGGGCAAGAACTGGTGGGTGTGGGGAGCTGTCGCGACCGTAGTGTTTATCGCTTTTGTCGCCCTGATCGCACCGGTTTACATTGCCCCGCTATTCAACAAGTACACCAAGCTGGAAGACCCCAGCATTAAGGATCCAATCCTCAGCATGGCGCGCGCCAATGGGATTCCGGCGACGGACGTGTATGAGTTCGATGCTTCACGGCAATCCAATCGCGTGAGCGCTAATGTAAGTGGGTTTGCAGGCACGTTGCGAATTTCGCTGAATGACAACCTCCTGAAACGCTGCACCCTGCCGGAGATTGAGACCACTATGGGCCACGAGATGGGCCATTATGTTCTCAACCATATATATAAAGGCCTGGTAATGAATGGCGTGGTGATCGTGATTGTCTTCGCGTTCCTGAGCTGGGCGATAAATTTTGCACTGTCGCGATGGGGTGAGCGTTGGGGCGTCCGGGACATTGGTGATATCGCGGTTCTGCCGCTGGCGGTGACCGTTCTGTCCATTTATTTTTTTTTGACAACGCCCCTCAACAACTCGATCACTCGGACCATGGAATTTGAGGCTGACATGTACGGGCTTAATGCCGCACGACAGCCTGATGGCGAGGCTAACGTGGACCTGTTATTGGGTGAATATCGCAAGATGGACCCAGGACCGATCGAAGAATTTCTGTTCTTCGATCATCCCAGCGGGCGCACCCGGATTACGGCCGCGATGCGCTGGAAGGCTGAACACCCGGAGACCGCGTCGGCGGAAGAGTTGGCCAGACCGATGTTCAGCACGCCGTAAAATTGATCAGACGGGTTGCAGGGAAAAGCAAAAAGATTGTCACTCGAGGCTAAACAACCGCGTTGACGACTGGTTTGCTGACTAGCAGACGGAATGAACGGCGCTGACAGAGAAACCCGAAGAATGCAGCTGCCAATTTGTTGAGCCGACCCATTCGGGCGCTCCATTGCCGAATTTGCGCACCGAGGTTTAGCTGGCCAATCCTGCCGCTATTGAGTCTTGTCATGCACGAAGCTGCTCAACCCGACGCGATTTCAGGATCATCCGGAGTCCGTAAAAGGAAGGAGTTATTGGCGGCGGCAAAATTTCCAGCGGTAAACGAGCGGAGCACAGCGCCGAAAAAGAACGCGGCCCAGAATGGCGCCAACGAAGAGAGGCCCGCGCAGTGCGGAGTAACCCAACTAAATCGATTTAATGTGCAGGCTTTGGACGCATTAGAATGTCTTTGTCCCGGAGGAGATATGAAACAAGCTTTGATCGCGGTGATCGCAACGTTGCTGTTGGGAACGCACCACGCGCGTGGCCAAACGAAGCTTTCCGTCAAATGGGAAGAACTCAGTGCAGCTGATTTCAGGCGGGCCGTCGAGCAATCCAAGGGCACCTGCCTTCTGCCCTTTGGCATCCTTGAAAAACACGGGCCGCAACTTCCGTTGGGCACAGACTTGTTGAATGTGCGGTATGCCTCGCTGCATGCAGCGGAAAAAGAATACGCGGTGGTGTTTCCAGAATATTACTTTGGGCAGATTTTTGAAGCCAAACATGAACCCGGAACCATGGCCTACAGCAGAGAACTGCAATTAAAACTGTTGCAGGAGACTACCGACGAGATGGCGCGCAACGGCTGCAAGAAAATTGTGATCGTAAACGGTCATGGCGGAAACGAAAGCTTGCTGCCCTTCTTTGCGCAATCCCAACTGGAAAAAGCACACGATTACGTGGTCTACGTGCAATGGGGGCGCGACGAACCCAAGGGCGGCCCGCAAAAAAAGGACGCACTGGACATGCACGGGGGACAATCGGAAACGTCCACGATGATGATTTCTCATCCCGAGTTAGTGCATCTAGATCGGGCCAGCAGTGAATCGGGCGCCGATCAGAAACGGGTCAACCTTCCCGCCGACGTTTACACCGGGATTTGGTGGTACGCGCGGTTTCCCAATCACTACTCTGGCGAGGGCGCACTGGCCACCAAAGAACTCGGTGAATTTGAGATGAATGCCTGGATTAATGCCATTACCGCGGCGATTCGCGCTGCCCAAGCTGACGATCAAAGCCTACGGCTGCAAAACGAATTTTACGGGAAGAGTAAGCATCCGCTGGATACAAGACCTTAATTTGACGATTGAAAATCTGGACAGGCCACAAATTACTGGATAATGCCGGGTCATTTTTCTATTTGGTGAAGTTACTTGCGACGGAGCTGCTCAACCCAACGGAAGAGTACTTGATCGAAGGGCCCTTCCACGTCCAGGAATTCGACGCCCATGCCGACGCGCGGCTTGAGAACACGAATTACCGCCAGGGCTTCGACTACTTGATCTTTGCGCGTGAGAGTTGCGCGAACTCGGCAACCCACTTTGAAAGTCTTACTAGAGCAGATAAATGCGCCGGCAATGGAAAGATCGGAGGTTACGCCACTGGCGGTCGTACCGGTTTCGAGGTCGAGCAATAGGGCGTCGGCAGCAAAAGGATAACGAATGGAATATCGCCGGTCGCGCACTGCGATGGAGCGCCACGGTCCAGTTGATGATGGGTCTTGCATGATGATTACATTACTCACAGTCGTATGAGATCTGTGCGGCCAAAAACAGCCGCTGGCAAGCTCCCTCGCTACACAAATTGTCTCTTGGAACCGCCGGATGTGTACCATTTTCAATCTCATATTTGCGAAAAAGCTAATAGCTGGGCGTCGCCGCGGGCTGGTGCCCGCGAATTATCGTTATTAGCCGCTACGACAAGCCCACACGACCGATTCAGTAGGAGCATAAAATCGAATGCTATCCTGCACGGGTACCTCTATCTTTTCAGGCGAACCTACAAATGCGCGCGGATGGGCTGCGGCAAAGCGATCGTGTAAATTTCCGAATGCCGGTGGAGGCATCGTGGTTCGGCAACAACGGGACTACGTTTAAGCGCACGGCAACCACCATGCTGGTGAGCAAGAATGGTGGCGTGTTGAGGCTTGCGGAGAGGTTGGCTGCCGGTCAGGAACTGACGCTGCGCCGCCAACAGGATGGCGAGGTGTGGAAATCCGCGCGGGCACGCGTGATAGCTGAAATTGACCAGGATCCCGAAGGCTTTCTTTACGCTTTTCAGATCCTAGAGCCGCGTGCAGATTTCTGGGACATTCAATTTCCAGCCCTCAGTAAAGCCGACGACGCGGTCGCGCGGCTGTTGATGGAATGCAGTTTTTGCGAGCGTCGGGAAGTCGTGTACTTAAATCCGTTAGAACTTAAATCCTTCGAAATGCGCAAATGCGTTGCACGCGTTTGTAGCCAATGCGTAGCTCCCTCCATCTGGATAGAAGCGCAATCCGAAATAGCCACGCCGACGGTGGAAGGGTACGTGGCAAACATCGATCAACATGTTGTTCCGCGGCGAAAACGTGCGCGGGTCAAGACGCGAGTACTGGCGTGCATTCGCCGGCGAGGCTTTGAGGAAGAAATTGCGGTGTGCGAAGACTTATCCAAGGGTGGGCTCAGTTTCCGGAGTCGTAATCAATATCCGGAAGGCACCCGAGTGGAAGTCGCGGTACCTTTTACCCCTGGGAGCGGGGCCATTTTTGTACCCGTTCGAATCGTGTTTTCGGTGGCACTACCCGGCGCGGGCCTTTTCAAGCATGGCGGGGCGTACGTAAAAACATTGTCGGGATCAGGTGCTTGAACGGTTATGATCTCAGTTGAGATTAAAATAGTGAATCGCGCACTACGACTCGGCCGGCCGGATGACACGAAGAATAATTAGTCGAGGACAGCCACAGATCCTCGTTCGCTCCGACGCCGATGCAGGTAGTGCATCGCAATATTCAGATAAATCTCACCGCAGGGCGTTTCCAATCCCAGGACCATGGCTTCGGTATCTACGGTGCTCGAAAGGCCGGTTTCGTCCGCGTGAATTTCCGGGGGAAACACCTTGAAGCGAAAACCCTGGTCATTCAGCAGGGTCACGGAATTTCCGATAACCATATTGGCCAGCTCGCAAACGGTCTCGTGCACCAATTGCTGGCTCGCAGTAAGCTCCGTGCCGGCCAGATGGCTGGCAACTTTCACGGCGACTTCTGACGAGAGATCGAGGATTACCCGGCCTTCGATGTCGCCTTTGATGGCGATCAGCGCGGCCACCCCTTTACGGCGATAGGTGTCTTCGTCCATGGTCAGGTCGATTATTTTCGCGGACGATTGAAGCAAATCGGAAAACACCGCGTCGGCAGCGTTGATGAAAGGTTGGATCAGTTCCATTCTCATGCGTGTTCTCCTGCCAGCACGGTGGGCGCGCCGGCGGCCGTGGGGTCATCGCTCAAAACGTAACGCAAAATTTCGTACAGCACTTCCGGTTTTACGGGCTTTTGCACGAAATGTTTGGCACCTTTTTGCAAAGCCGCCAGGATATTTTCCTGATAACCCACAGAGGAAACCATGACGATGCGCGCATCGCTGTGCTGGCGGACGATGCGCTCGACCGCTTCAATACCTTCCATCTGGGGCATGGTGATATCCATCAAGACGATATCGGGCTTGGTACGGTTAAACTCCGCGATGGCGGTGAGACCATCGCCAGCCTCGCCGGCCACTTCCCCGCCGAAAGTCTGGATCATTTTGATGAGGTTCTTGCGCGCGAATACGGAGTCGTCTACCACCAGGTAGCGGACGGATTTATTACCTTTGCGTTGAAGGGCGGCAAATTGTGGCATAAGAGTCTCCTTAGGCCGGAACCGGTTCAGTTTCGATGAGAAACGGAAATGGTCTCGGCTTTTTCCAACTTATCTTTTTCCTTTTTTTCTGAATTCATTTTTTCCGTGCCGTACTGGCTCGACAAATACGAGGCTAAACCGTCGAGCGGTACAATCCTGTTGGCGTAACCCTTGGCGATTGCGGCACGCGGCATGCCGCTCACCACACAGCTTTCTTCGCTCTGCGCGATGGTCATTCCGCCGGCAGATTTAATGGCCCCCAATCCCGCAGCTCCGTCGTCACCCATGCCGGTCATCAAGACTCCGACGCCCGTGAGGCCAAATTCCTGGGCCACCGAATGAAACAGCACATCGACGGATGGACGATGGCCATTGACGGGGGCAGCATCGTTCAAGACCACCATGTCACCGCGGGGCATGCGGCGAACCATCATGTGGCGATTCCCGGGGCACAAAAGTACGCGACCTGCCAAAAGAAGATCGCCGGAGCGCGCTTCGTGAACGTCCAACGGGGAGCACTCGTCCAAGCGGCGCGCAAACATCTCCGTGAATCCCTCGGGCATGTGCTGCACGATTAAAATGGAAGACGGAAAATCCGCGGGAAGCTGCGAAAGCATGAATTGCAAGGCGTTTGGCCCGCCCGTGGAAATACCGATGGCGATAATGCGATTGGGCGGCACGGCGAGCCCGGGCTTCTTCTTCAGACCTACTGGCGACTCCGTGACGACTGCGGGAGGCAGGCGATGGCCTGCAGCGCGCTTGGCAACTTTGATTTTCTCGATAAGCTGATCGGCGATGGCGTCCAAGTGACCGACCGCGGCGTCCTGCGGCTTGGCGACGAAATCGACAGCACCCAATGCCAGGGCCTTAAATGTTGAGTAGGCGCCCTCTTTGGAATGAGTGCTGAATAAAATTACCGGGACCGGAGCACTCTTCATGATCAGCCGCAGCGTTTCCATACCATCCATGCGCGGCATTTCCAGGTCCAGAGTAACGACGTCGGGGCGCAGCTCCTGGATTTTTTTGAGCGCGAAGGCCCCGTCCATGGCGGTGCCCACGACTTCGATGGCGGCATCGCGCGCCAAAATCGCGGGGATGAGCTTGCGCATCAACGCGGAGTCGTCAACGACTAGAACTTTGATTCGTTCGCTCATGCAATTGCTTCCATGGGAAGGGCCTTTGAGAATCGAGATATGACTGCGGGTACATTCAAGATCAGTACGACCGTGCCATCGCCGAGTATGGAGGCACCGCTTACCAGATCACTGGATACAATGTCGCTAGGCAGGGCTTTGATTACCAATTCTTCCTCGCCCACCAAAGAATCGACGAGCAGCCCAAAACGCTTTTCCGCTGAGCCAATCACGATTACGAACCGGGTCTTTTTCGTTGGCAAAACCGGCGAAGCAGCAACGGCGTGTATCTGATCCAGGCGGTTTAATCGCACCAGGGTCAGAAGCTGATCGCGAAGCCGCAAAATTTCGCGCTGATCGACCATGTGAATCTCGTCTTCGCGGATGCGCGTGATTTCCACGACAGACGACAATGGGACAGCAAACAGGCGGCCGCCAACGCGAAACAACAATGTCTGAATGCTAGCGAGCGTTAATGGGGCGCGCAGCTGAATGGTGGTGCCTTTGCCCAGCTGGGTGCTCACGTCCACCGTGCCTTTGAGCTTGCCCATAGCCGAGCGAACCACATCCATTCCAACGCCGCGCCCAGACACTTCGGTGACGGCTGCGGCGGTGCTGAAGCCCGGTTCAAAAATCAGATTCAAAACTTCCTGCTCGCTAAGACGTGCGGCTTCGTCCTGGTTGAGAATTGCTTTTTCCACCGCCAGCGCGCGGAGCTTGGTGGTGTCCATGCCGCGGCCATCGTCGCGTACTTCGATGACCACTTGGGGGCCCTGATGATAGGCGTTCAGAAAAACGGTTCCCCGCGCAGGCTTGCCCGTGGCCACTCGTTCATCAACCGGGTCAATGCCATGATCGACAGCATTGCGAACCAGATGCATCAAAGGCTCCGCGAGTGAATCGAGAATGCCTTTATCGAGATCCGTGTTTTGTCCGGTAACTTGCAGCGCAACATCCTTGCCGCACTGTTTCGCGACGTCCCGCACGACGCGGGGGAATCGCCGGAACAGTTGCTCGACTGGCACCATGCGAATCTTCAGCACGCATTTGTGCAATTCGTCGAGAACTCTCGTTTGAAAGGCCATGGCGTCGGCCAGTTTCGTTCTGACCGGATCGCGTGGGTGGCTCTTGTCGAACTCGGCCAGCGTGCGATTGAGCATCGATCTACCAATGATGAGCTCACCGACCAGATTCATTACCGCATCGATTCTCGCGGCGTCGACTCGCAGGGACGTTTCGGTTATGGCTGTTACCGCGGCGCCGATCGCACTTCCCGCGGCGGGGGTGGGGTCGTCGGGATGCTCGGCATGAGCGAGATTGGCCTGCACTTCCAGGAGATCGTCCAACAATTCATGCTCGGCGATTCCCGCGCGGTCGATACGCACGTCCGATACGATCGCAGGAATGCGGCAGCGTTGCGCCATTGCCTCAGCTGTGAATTTGGTTGCCAAGGCTGCTTCGACGACTTCCACAGTGGCGGCGGCGATATTGTCTTCCGGCCGCAGCGCGATTACCGTGCCGCTTCCGTGAAGCACATTGCGAATCAGTTGAAACGCAGCGGCCCGCATCAAGCTGTTGGGATCGACACGCAATGCCAGGTTGTAAACTGCTTCGCCGCGGTGCACAGCCTCGGAGATCATCAACTGCTCATATTCGGTCCAGGCGAATGCCGCTACTATTTGAGAGCCATGAGCCTCGCGCGTAGACGAATCTTTTTTAGAAGAGGGGCCCTCGAGTAAGTCTCGAATCATTTTTTGCAGGTGGATTCCAGAGGGCGGCTCGGAACTACGCTCGTAAGCGAACAGCATAGCGCCAAATATATCTGCGGCGGAAAGCACGATCTCGGCTATACCGGCTCCCCGTGATTGCACAACCTCGGGCGTGAGTACTTCTTCCAAGGCATGAGCCAGCTCACTCAATTCCGCAAAGCCACATGCAGCGGCATCACCCTTTAAGGTGTGGACGGCCCGCCGAACTCCGCGAAGGACTTCTTCATCGCCTGGGTGGGTTTCCAGTTGCAGCCCGCCCTCATTGAGAGCTTGCAGCAATTCATAGGCGCTCTCGAAAAAAAGAGCGCGCAGCTCAGCTCCGCGATCTTCAGGCTGCCGGCTCATGTACGAGCCTCCAGGCGCTGGTAAGCGGTACCGTTATTTTCATGGATCATTTTGAATTTTTGCGTCAACCCAAACAGGCTCTCGGCATGACCGACAAACAAATAGCCAGCTGGATTCAAGCAATGCCAGAACTTGTCGATGAGCCGCTTCTGTTCTGCTTCGTCGAAATAAATCATCACGTTGCGGCACAAAATAATGTCGTTGCGGCGTGGAAGAAATTCGGTTTTCAAATTGTGAAAATCGAACTGCACCAGGTCTTTCAACTGTTGCTTGACCGCGTACTTGTCTCCCAGTTTTTCAAAATAGCGCAGGCGGCAGGTGTAATCGACGGGCTCCATCTGGGGCTCCGTGTATTTGCCTTCCTGACCAGTGCGCAAACTTGCATAGCTGATATCCGAAGCTACAATTTCCAATTTCCAAGGGGGCGGAATCAGCGGCTTGGGGGTGGGCATCTCAAAAGGCAACGGATTTCGCAAATAGTAATAAGCCAGGGCATCAGCGATCAGAATAGCCACGGAATATGGTTCCTGACCGGCGCTGCAACCTGCGCTCCACACGCGAATGTGAAAATCGCGCCGTTCCTGCTTGCGGTGCAGGATCTCTTCAAGCACGGATTTTTGCAGCAAATCAAGTTGAGGGCGGTTGCGAAAGAAACTGGTTTCGTTGACGGTAAGATTTTCAAGCAGCAGCGCCAGTTCCGGACGCCCTTCGCGGCTGGTTAGCAGGCGGTAATAAGAATAAAAGGAATCGAGCTGGCAAACTTTCAGGCGCCGCTGCAGGCGGTCTTTCAGGAAGTGCGAGCGGCGTTCATCGAAAAACATCCCGCATTCCTGATACACGAGGGTCTGCAACAGTTTCAGTTCGGGTTCCGTCAATTGGACCGGCGGTGCGGCGATCGTTCCCATTTTCGGCTATGCAGCCTTTCTTAAAGCCTTCGTGCTTTGACTACCAAGCTACTTCGACGACATCGCCAGCGATTCCGCAGCTGCTTCGAGGCTTCGCAAGTCTTTTCGATACATCAACTTTGTTATGTCCAGCAAAATGATCAAACGGCCTTTCAACTTTCCCACTCCCGTGACGTAGCCCGACTCGCCGTCGGCAAAAACTGAGCCCGGAGGCTCGATGTCCGCGGGCGGAATTTTTAGAACTTCGGATGCCGCGTTGACAATCAGGCCGACCAGCTTGCTGTCGATCTCCACGACCAGAATGCGATTTTTCTTATCGGCAACGGTGTACACCTGGCCGAATCTCTTGCGCAGGTCCATCACCGGAATAATTTTGCCCCGCAGGTTGATCACCCCTTCAATAATGTCTGGGGCGCTGGGCACCGCGGTAATTTCAGGCACGCGCACGATTTCACGGACGGAGGAGATGCGTACTCCGTACGTTTCGTTACCGATGCGAAACCCTACGACCTGTAGATCTTTTTCCATCCCATGATCTCCGGTGCTTCAGGGACGAACGGCTTCGGCGTATTCGAATTCTTCCGAGCCCCGGGAAGATTCTCCTGAACGTCGCGTACTCTGCGTTTCGCCCCGGCGTCCCTTGGGGTGCACAGAACGATCGAGAACAAAGCGATCCATGCTGTCGAGCAAGTTGCGGGAAAGTTTCAACATCTGCTCAGCGGCTGCAGAAAGCTCCGTGGAGCTGGACGCGGACTGCTGCACCAATTCGCGCATTTTATCCATGGCGCGCACCACTGCTTGAGCGCCCGAAGCTTGTTCTTCGACCGCGGAGTTGATTTCCTGGGTGATTTCTGTGAGGCGGCTGGTGGCCTTGGCGATTTGTGACGAGCCGACAGACTGTTCGTTGGTGGCTGCGCCAATTTCCTGAGAGAACTTATAAACCTCGGTGACCACGTTTTCGATCTTGTGCAATGCGGCTCCAAGATCGTTGCCCAGGCTCAGCCCTTCTTCGACGATGCGGGTGCTTCGTTCCATGTTTTCGACGGCCTGGCGCGCTTCACGCTGAATACTTTGAATGAGGTCGGCGATTTCCTTCGTGGACTGCGTGGATTTTTCCGCCAGCTTCCGCACTTCGTCGGCTACCACCGCGAAACCCAAACCGTGTTCGCCGGCACGTGCCGCTTCAATGGCCGCGTTTAACGCCAGCAAGTTGGTCTGTTCGGCGAGGTCGTCGATGACTTCGATGATTTTCCCGATGTCATCCGCACGATGGCCCAAAATATTGATGATTTCCGCGGACGACTGAATGGCGTGATTGGTGCGGTTCAGCCCGTCAGTAGCTTTCTCCATGGTTTTAATGCCGGTAACAACTTCTTCTCGAGAACGATTGGCGATATCCAGCAGCACCTTGGCGGTATCTGCCACGCGCTGAATGGAAGTCACCATTTGATCGATGGATGCGGAGGTCTCCGCTACGCTGGAGGCCTGCACCTGGGTATTCTTCACCACGTTCTGCACGTTGATGCTCATTTCGTGCATGGTGCTGGTGACTTCTTCAATGGCCGAGGAAGCTTGCACGCTGACTTTGGCAGACTCGTCAGCGGCACCCGCCACTTGATTCGAACCGGCAGAAACCTGACCGGCGGAATCGCGCGTGGTGCGCACCAGATCCTGAAGGCCGTGGGACATGCGCGAGAAAGCGTTGCCCAGAGTGTCGCGCTTCGAACGTGGCGCGACCTCAATGGTCAAATCCCCTTCGGCGACCGCCATGGACACCGCGGCCATTTCTTTGAGGTACGCGACCATATTGTTAAAGGTGGTAGCCAAGGCTCCGATCTCATCGGTGCGATGAATGTCGATGTTTTGATTGAGGTCGCCGGAATCGGCAATTTCCCTGGCCACGGTGATCAAATGAGTCAGCGGATCAGTGATGGATTTCGCGGTGTAATAAGCAATCAGCAATCCCAACAACATCGCGAAAAACGTACCGCCTAAGGTCGCATAGGTACTCGCGTTGCTGGCCGTGTTAGCGGACTTGGAGGTCTCATCGAGCGACTTGCTGATTTCGTCGTTGGTACGATCAAGGACCACCGACGATTTGGTTAGCCATGAACTGGGATCTTTCTGCAAATAGAAAATCTGGAGATCTGAGACGGTGGCGTCACCGGCATCCACCTGGTGGCGCTTGGCCAACAGAGGTTTCGCAAAGTTGTCGGCCCAGCTTGCTTCCGTGGTTTCCACCTGCGTGAGCGCGGACTTCAGATTGTCAGACCCATCCTGAGCTTGGCCGCGCTTAAAGGCATCGGAAATATCCACGAGACCTTTGTTGACCTTTTCTTCATCGCGGGGGTCGCCGCTCAGAAGATAGTTATTGAGGTTCAGGCGGTTCAGCATGATCTGGTAACGCACGGCTTCAATCGTGCGAACGCTGTCGAGTGCCGTTGAGGCGTCCAGCCGCGCCGAGCGCTGACGCAATCCCGCGAAGATATTGACGACCAGCAGCAACACCAGGACGGCCAGCACCGCGCCGAATCCCACGTATAGTTTCTTGCCTATATTCATTACCAAACCCCTCCGGGTGCTCTGGCCTATGGCCTGTCGCTAAAGTTTCGGCTGCGACCCGACACTTTTTGCCCTTAAGTTCCTGAACTCGTGAAACTGAATTCGACGATTTGAGTGGTTTCTTCTGGTCCGGGAAGAAATTTCCATTCCTTCACTGCGTCTTGGCAGGCCTGCACCAGCAGTGGGTGTCCGCCGACGACCTTTGTGCTGCGTACATGGCCGTCTGGGGTAATCACCACCTCGATCTTCACCTTACCGCCGACGCTCATGCGTTTTGCCAGTTCCGGATAAGCTGGAGCCACCTTGGTCTTGATCTTGCGCTTGCTTTCATCAGTGGTGCCATTTTGTGCTGACAGCGCCGCGACGCTAAAGACAGCGAGAGCGCCGGCTGTGAGCATCAGTTTTTTCCATTGGCCCGTTGTCATTCAATACCCACCCGTGTTCGTAGATAACCCCGAGAAGAGAAAGGCACGTGCAGGGCCACGGCTTTAGGGTTTAGGGCGACTGGAGCGGAGACCGAGTCTTTCTCTCAAGTGATAGAGAACTGTGAAGTTAGGGGGGGCAACTGGTGAAGAGGTTTCCCCGGAGCACGAAAAATCGTCTCACCAGACGGCTGACCCGTGACTGGGGTCTCAGGCTGAGACGGGTGAGCACCCGGCCAGGATTTGAAGTGATGATTCTAGAAACACCTCTCGCCAGAATGGTTGACTCACATTGAGACTCCCCGTTAGGTTGGTGGTGGTTGTGAATGCGTCAAGTTGAGACACGGCCGTCCTCCTGAACCCATGCGTGGAACAAAGTCTAAAGTTGTAAGTCCTTCGACGCCGCGTCGCGCAGGTAAAGCTGAGCGGGTAGATTCGCCCTCGGTGCGCCACGCCGACGAGTTAATGGAGCTCGCCGTCGATGCCGCGCAGTCGCGTCAATTGCCTGATTTTCTACACCGTTTCGCGCAACGCTCGGCGCGGATGTTAAACGCCGCGTGGGGTGCGGTACTGGTGTTTCGCGGCCGGGAAACCGACTCTTACGAAACTCCACAGAGTAAACCGCTCTTCTCGCACGAAGGGCGCGGATGGTTGATTTCCGCAGCTAGCGAACCGCGACTGGGCATCGAATTTCGCGACCTCCCGATCGACGCCACCAGTTATACGGCGAACGAGACAAACCGACCCACGGTGGCGTTTGTCTCCATTGCCGCTAGCGACGGCGAACGTCTGGGAACGCTGTGCCTTATTCGCAAGAAAGCACCATTCACCAGCAATGAGACCCGGGTGCTGGAGGCACTGGCCAGTCATGCGGCACTATCACTGGAAAACTTTCGCCGGTTTTCACAACTGGAACGATCGAAGCGCCAATGGGTCGAGGATATTGACGCTATTAGCGATTACATAGTGGTTCATGATCGCAGTTGGAACATCGTCCGCACCAATCGCTCTTTGTCATCGCATCTCGGCGTGCCACCGGTCGCACTAGTCGGCGAAGCCATGGCTAGCTTGCGGCAAATCGTTGAGGCTGGTAGCGATTTGCCGTGCCCATTTTGCCGGGACACCAAACGGGTGCGCGAAGAATACGTTGCTGCGTCGGCCGACCGCATTTTTTTGATCTCCACCTCACGAACTCCGGGCGTTAGCGACGATGACATTCGCACCATTCACGTGCTCAAGGACATTACCGACCGCCGCGAGGCGGAGCGCCGCTACCGGGAACTCTTCGACAGCATCCAGGAGGGGCTGTTCTTCGCTACGCCGGATGGACGGTTCATGGACGTAAACGACGCGATGGTGCGGATGCTCGGTTACGCCTCGCGAGACGAGTTACTACGCGCCGACGTGGGCCCTCATTTGTATCCCGCGCCTGCTGCGCGGGAGCGATTTCTTTCGAAGCTCGCTCAATACGGTGTTTTGCGCAATTACGAAGAGACCTTACGGCGAAAAGACGGCACGCTGCTGCACACGCTGCAGAACATCACTGCTGTGCGCGATGCCAGCGACCGCATTGTTCAGATTCGTGGCTTGATGCTGGACGTCACCGAGCAAAGAACATTTCAATCGCAGTTGCAACGCGAGCGCGATTTTAATCAGAAGATTCTGAACACTACGCAAAGCATGATCTTGGTGCTCGATACCGCCGGGCTCATCAGCTATGCGAACCGTCGATGCTACGAAATGGGTTATCAGGAAAGCGACCTGATCGGCCACCGGTTGGTGGACTGGATTGAACCGAGCCACCGCCAGGATTTTGAAGACGCGCTGGATACCACTGCGCATGGTCAACAAGTTGAAAACATCGAGCTGCGTGTACGTCGCAGCGACAGTTCGATGGGACATTTCTCCATCAGCCTGAGCCCCATGCGCGACGAGCAAAAAACGGTGAACAGCGTCGTGGTGGTGATGACCGACATAACCGACGCGACCTTGCTGCAGGCCAAGCTGGCTCACAGCGAGAAAATGGCTACCATCGGCCGGCTGGTTTCCGGCGTCGCTCACGAAGTGAACAACCCGCTGGCGGCGATTCTGGGATTTACGGATTTGCTGCTGGAGAATCCGGAAATGCCGGCCTCGGCTCGCGAGGATTTACAAATTATTTTGCAGGAAACGCAACGCACCAAGGACATTGTGCAGGATCTGCTGAGTTTTGCGCGCCAGCGCCCGGTACAACGAGAGCTTGTCAGTGTGAACAATGTTCTTCGCCAGACCATCAAGCTGCGCAGCTACGATTTTGCGAGTCACGGCGTAGAAGTGCTGGAAGAATTTGATGAAGCGCTACCCCCCGCCCTCGGAGACGCTCAGCAATTGCAGCAGGTTTTTCTGAATATTTTGAATAACGCCTACGACGCTGTCCAGGAATCCAGCGAGCGGGGGCGGATCGCCATTCGAACCTGTCACCACAAAAACGCTATTGAAGTGAACATCACTGACAACGGCATTGGCATTGTCGATCCTCAGCGCATTTTCGATCCCTTCTACACCACGAAACATGCCGGCAAAGGGACGGGTTTGGGGCTGAGTATCTGCTACGGCATTGTGCGCGCTCACGGCGGCGAAATTCAGTGCTGGAACAACGAAGCAGGCGCTGGCAGCACGTTCATGGTCCGCATTCCGTTGGCGGACACGGAATCGGCCGCGCCAACGGTCTCCGCGAAAGAGGCCGGTCGATGAGCTTGCAAGCCACGATGTGGACCGGTGGTCCAATTCTGTTAATCGAGGACGAGCCTTCGGTGATTGCATTTCTCCGCGCGGCGCTGGAGAGGCGGGGATATTCGGTGGTCAACGCCGGGTCCGGCAGTGAAGGTTTGAAACGCCTTTCCGCGGGCCGGTTCGCAGGCGTAATTTCCGACATTCGCATGCCTGGAAAAGTGAACGGCGCAGACGTGCACGCCTGGATTCAGAAAAACCGGCCGGAACTCCGCACACGCATCATTTTGATCAGCGGAGACACGGCCAATAGCGAAACGCAAACTCTCCTGGCTCAGAGTGGCACGCCGTGTATTGAAAAACCTTTCCGCGTTCAGCAATTAATGTCTGTAGTGGAGAAAACCTTCGGGAAACCATGAGCGACGAACTGAAAACGCGTTTATTAGTCGTGGATGATGAGCAGAGCATTCGCCGGCTATGCATGACCATCGGAACTGCGCTCGGCTTTTCCTGCACCGAAGCGGAAAGCGCGGAAGCCGCGCTGGCGCGCCTGGAAGCGGACACACCCGACCTGGTGCTCACCGACTTAAAATTGCCGACGCAAACCGGAGTGGCGTTGCTTAAGCAGACCAAAGCGATGTTGCCGCGCACTGAAGTTGCGATCATGACCGGTCACGGATCGATTGAATCAGCCGTGGATGCCATGAAACTGGGCGCTTACGACTACATCGAGAAACCTTTTCGTGTTGAAAAAATGCGCATGTTACTGCAACGCATGGCGGAAAAAGTTCGCCTGGTTACCGAAAACCAGTTCCTTCGCGAGCGGGTCAACACCGAAGAGAACCTCGACGGCATCATCGGCACATCTGCCAACATTCAAGATGTGCTGCGTATGATTTCTCGACTGAAAGATACCCGTACGCCGGTGCTAGTGTCTGGCGAGAGTGGCACCGGAAAAGAATTAGTAGCGCGCGCTATCCATTTTCGCGGGGCAATGGCGCAGACCGCTTTTGTGGCCGTGGATTGCGGTTCGCTGGTTCCCACTTTGATGGAGAGCGAGCTATTCGGCTACGAAAAAGGGGCGTTCACGGGAGCGATGAAAACTAAAGCGGGCCTGTTCCAGGCCGCTAACGGGGGTACAATTTTTTTGGATGAAATTGGCGAGCTGCCGTTGGAGATGCAGGCCAAGCTACTGCGCGTGCTGCAGGAAAAAGAAGTTCGGCCGGTGGGCAGCAACGAAAAAGTGAATGTCGACGTGCGCGTGATCGCGGCAACCAACCGGGATCTGGAAGCGGCTTACCGCAATGGAACCTTTCGCAAGGACTTATACTTTCGCTTGAACGTGGTCACCGTCCACATTCCAGCGCTGCGCGAACGACGTTCTGACATTCCCATGCTAGTGCATCATTTCCTGGACCGCTATGCGCACGGAGCAAATATTCAAGTGACTACCGCGGCGATGAAAAGCCTGTTGCATTACGATTGGCCCGGCAATGTTCGCGAATTGGAAAATTGCGTGGCCCGCGCGGTAACTCTCGGAGATCGCCAGACCATTGACGTAGCGGATCTTCCTCCGTCGATTCGCACGGAGCAACCGGACTCCGGGACGACGTTGGCCCAAGATGGGGGCTCCGTTTCCACTACAGCTTTGGCGGAAATGGAGCGGATGACGATTCTCCGGGTCTTCGAACAAGCCAATGGCGACAAGGCACTCGCGGGGAAGATGCTGGGCATCAGTCGCGCAACGCTGTATCGCAAACTCAAACGCTACAACATCGCCGTTAAGCCTGAATCTCACGTTGACGAGCCGCAAGTAGTGTCTCAGTAAACAGTATTTGTTGCAGCCAACGAACGCGAGGCTGAGACAGATTTGTTGCAGCCTGAGACGGATGAGCCTGCCGGCCATTTTTCCAAATCTTAACTGCCATTGATTGTTAGTGATTCGCGCGATGCGACCGGTATGTTTTTTGGTGCCAGGCGTGCTTCTCTTCCCTGGGGATTCTTTCGTGTACCTGCGTCTCGAGGACTGCGGGAGACCCCTGAGGATGCAGTCGAACACCGGTGAGGCTACGTGAGACGGTTTGACCAAACGTCGCTTATCGCGGAAGAGCAAAGCTGCACGGTACAGTTGGCACGATTTTTTCCCGGAGTGGCGGCTGTTCGCTTGCCAGTACAGGTGACCGCGCTGCGCGGCGGGACGACGCGTTTACGGGAAGCCAGCGTTGTGGAATTTGCGGGCCTGGAGCACGCCATTCTGATTTCCGGCTTGCCCCTGGAATTCGACGATAAGGTGCGATTGGAAGGAAGCCGTAAATCTGATACGGCGGAGGCCACTGTGGTTGCCGTGCAATATCATCGCGGACAAAAGGCCGTAGCAGTCAAATTTTTGCGCGGTCCGAACCATTGGATGATGCACTCATGAGCAATCTGACGTCACCTTCGGTGCCTGGAACTGTCGAGACCAGCCAAAGCCGTTGGGCCGAGACGGTCTCGGTCTTCCCGATTTACGTGGCATTGGCAAAACAGCTGGGCATTGCCATTCCCTTCGCGCAGCGAAAGTTGCCGGATACGCCGGACCCAGAGCTCTCCAGCCAAGTGCAGACCTGGCTTGATGCCATGGACCTCCGCGTATTGGTATACCAATTACGCCATCTCTTGCAGATGACCACGATGAACGCCAGCGAGAGCAGCTTGAAAGCGCTGATTGAACGGCACCTGCGCAAACCAACGAAAAGCACGTTCGACCGCGACAAAATCGACTTCCTGCTGGTGCAATACTTTGCGCTCTGCGCGCCGGCGAAGATTTACCACAAACGCATTGAGCTGGCAGACGTGGCCGAGGTCATCAAGCCGATTCTTGGTGAAGTAGCGCCTGCCACTCTGACGTGGTGTGAACCCTTGGAAGCCATGATCAAGTCCCTGCACGGTTTTCGAAGCCTGCGGGAAATTCTGAAAACTAGTTTCATCGAGCAAGGGCGCAAGGTCAAAGAGGCCGCCGGAGGAATGTTCTACGACCCTTCCGCGCTGCTCGCGTTTATCCGGTTTAATTTTATTTTGCGCCGCACGTTTATCGAGTTAATGCACGCTGACCTGATCGCCACTCGCGCAGGTATAGCCAAACTCGAGGCATCGGATGTCCATGTTATCGATTGCCGCAATACCGGTTTGTCCGGGGCTGAACCGCTGACCAAAATCAAGAAACTGGCGGACGAATGGAAACAACCCTTCCAGAAAGAATATACCGAGCGATCCATCAACCAAGCGTTTGAGAAGTTGCTCGGGCTGCGCGCCGATATAGAAAATGCGCTAGAGAAGAATGCCGCGAAAATGTCCGATCGCCTGGTCATCGAGTCGGCGAAGGGATTTAGCCTCGAATCCCAGAAAAAGACAGCCAGCTCGCCGACCGTCGTATCCGCCCCTCTTTCTAAGGGAACCGGTAACACTTCGCAAAAGATTGAGTCTGCGCAGAAAGACCCACCCCCCGAAGCCCTGGATTTCGAAGCGTGCATGGAAAAGATCTGGGAGCAATTGATTGCCACACCGCCATTGCATGGCCGGTCCATGACCACCGTGAAACTCGGCGAGACGCGCATCCTGTTGTCATCCTGGGAAGTGGCCGCATTCGTCAGTGAAACGGGAACCGCCGCGGAAGACCTGCGCCGCGCTGTGGCTGCGCGAGCGATGGTTTCCACTGCGACCACCAACGCCAAGGAGAGGGGCCACACTTTTGCTCTTGATAAGGCGCTCGCGGTTGGGCGTGTGGAAGCTTCGAGGCTCCAGGAGCGCGTGGATGTTGCCAAGCAAGCCAAAGATACCGAGGCCGCCGTCAATCTCGGCATCAGCACCAAGCGATTGCTGTCCGCGCTGGATGAAGCAGAAAAATTGTAGCGTGCAACATAATTTCCCCGGCCTTTGCGGGTGAATACTTCTGGGATGGATTGTCCTTTGCCGAACACCAGCGTCCTGATTCTCACTGATGAAACCGAATTCGCGCGAATGGTGGCCGGGTGTTGGCAGGCGCAGCGCAAATCTCCCGACATTACCGTTTTGAATAGCAAGCTATGGCGCAATTACGACGTGACGGCGCACGACCTCATCGTGGTTGGCCCAATCAGCGGCCAAAAACATCACGAAGTTCTTGGTTCGCTCGATCGCCACGCGGCGGTCATTCTGTGTATTTCCGCGGATGCCCGCGAGTCAGAGGAACTGCGCGTTCGCTACCCACGCATTCTTCACGTGCAACAGCGAGAAGACTGGACCAACACCCTATTGTTGCTGGCTGGCGAAACATTGCGGCGTATGGAAGCTTTGAATGCCGCGAGACAGGCGGAACGCGAGGCCGCTGCATATCAGC
>Ga0185299_10002166_pt1 | contig 31960 bp, 33 predicted proteins | sample PaiPotPPA55metaG_FD_128002 | JGI IMG/M metagenome (GOLD analysis project Ga0185299, IMG submission 128002) | Iron sulfur acid spring bacterial and archeal communities from Banff, Canada, to study Microbial Dark Matter (Phase II) - Paint Pots PPA... ...
GCTCGCCGACCGCCTCGAGATACTCCAGGTCGAGACCGTCTGCTGGTGCGGCGCCCGCGCCACCCACAACGCCCGCACGGTGGACGGCGCGATGGTCGTCGAGGGCGAGCAGAAGGTGGTCGGCAATGTTGGCGGCCACCAGGCGGTCGGCTACGAGGTGCTGTGCCGGACCCATCATCGGGAGCGCCGGGCGCAGTTGGCGGGTTGAGACCGCGACACCGTCCTGAGACAGAACTCTGCCGCTACTTCCGAGCCCGCTGCCGGGCTTCCCGGCGTCGCCGAAGGTTGCCTACGAGGGTGGGGTTGTAGGCCAGGGCCGCGGGGTCGTCCAGCAGGGCGTTGAGTATCTGGAAGTAGCTGGTCGGCGAGATGTCGAACTCGTCGCGGATCGCCTGCTCCTTGGCGCCCGCGTGCTTCCAGCGCTTGCGCTCGAAGTCGAGGACGGCGCGCTCGCGGGGGCCGAGGGACGGGGCCGGTGCGGTCGGCGGGGGCGGCGTATCAGGCTTCTCTGATACCTCGTCCCCGGCCTCGGCCGGGGCCGGCTGCTCGGGGAGTTCGAAGAGCGCTTCCTGATCACCGGTTTCCGGGGCGCGCTGCGCGGGAAGTTCCGGGGCTGATTCACCGACGGCCGCGGCGGGCGCGGACGCGTCCTCGTGCACCACTGGGGCCATCCCTCCCGTCGAACCCTGACCGTGCGTTCCGGCAAGGATAGTCCGTTCGTCAGTTCGACCGGCGATCCGCTATGGTCTATACCACTAACCGGCCTTGGAGAAGATGAACATGCCGTCGCTGCTACTGCGCAACGCCAGCCTCGTCCTGCCCGACGGGGTGCTCGACCAGGCTTGGCTGCTGGTCGAGGACGGGCGGATCACCAGTGTGGCCGCGACGGCGGGGCAGCCGGAGCCGGCGGCCTCGCCCTCGACCGCGGTGCACGACGCGGGCGGGCGGCACGTGGTGCCGGGCTTCGTGGACATGCATGTGCACGGCGGGGGCGGCGCGGCCTTCTCGGCCGGGGACGCGGAGCAGGCGCTGACCGCGGCGCGCTACCACCTCGGGCACGGGACCACGACGATCATGGCCTCGTTCGTCACCGGCACCCTGTCCGACCTCGAGCACCACATCGGCGAACTCTCCGGACTCGTGCAGGACGGGCTGCTCGCCGGGATCCACCTCGAGGGCCCCTTCATCTCCAAGGCCCGCTGCGGCGCGCACGACCCGAACCTGCTGCGTCCGCCGGTCCGCTCGGACGTCTCGCGGCTGCTGCGCGCGGGCGCCGGGACGGTGCGGATGGTGACGATCGCGCCCGAGCTCGAGCACGGGATGGAAGCGGTCCGGCTGCTCGCCGACTCGGGCGTCATCGCGGCGGTCGGGCACACCGACGCCACCTACGCGCAGACCCGCGCCGCGATCGAGCTCGGCGCGCCGGTCGGCACGCACGTGTTCAACGCCATGCGGCCGGTCCACCACCGCGAGCCGGGGCCGGTGACCGCCCTGCTCGAGCAGGAGCAGGTGCTCTGCGAGGTGGTCAACGACGGGCTGCACGTGCACCCCTCCGTCGTCAGCCTGATGTTCTCGGCGGCCGGCGCGCACCGGATCGCGCTGATCACGGACGCCATGGTCGCCGCGGGGGTCGGGGACGGCGAGTACCAGCTCGGCGCGCTCACGGTCCGGGTGCGCGACGGGGAGGCGCGGCTGACGGACGGGGACTCGCTCGCCGGCTCCACCCTCACCATGGACAACGCCCTGCGCAACGCGGTCCGGCTCGCCGGGGTCTCGCTCGCGGACGCCGCCGTCTCGGCCGCGCTCACGCCGGCGCGTGCGCTGGGCATCGCCGACCGGGTCGGCAGCCTGGAGGTCGGCAAGCAGGCCGACCTGGTCGTGCTCGACGACGATCTGCGCGTGGTCTCCGTCATGCGGAAGGGCGAATGGGTTGACGGCCCGTCACCCGAATAGGGGTGGCAGGCGTTCTCTTTCCGGTGAAATTTCTCGAGTGGCCCAACGGGCGTCGTCGGCCATACGAGTGAGGGTGGGACAAAGCCACCCATTTGCTGGTTTTAGCGGCACGGCCACCTTGAAAGAATCTTCGGTGAACGTGCCAACCATTTTCATCACGACGCCGACCAGAAGGCGTACCGGAACCACATGGCGGGCACTCACGTCCGTCCCACCCGCGGTCCCGCGCGTCATCTAAGGAACAGTGCCATGGTTCTGTCGGTCTCCGGAGTCCTCCTGCTCGGCATCGTCGTCTTCATCCTGTTCCGCAAGGACGGACTGAAGGTCTCGCACCTGATCGTGTGCATGATGTTCGGCTTCTACCTGGCCTCCACCTCGATCGCCGGGTCGATCCGGAACAGCACCGACTCGGTCGCGAGCTTCATCAGCGGCCTGCACTTCTAGGCCCGCACTTCTAGCCAAGCGAGGTCGCGATGTCCCCGGCCCGTACCGCGGACTCGCTGTGGACCCGGCTGGGTCACAGCGTCACCGAGTCCGCACCCGTAGCCCGGTTCAACGACTCGGTGCTGCACCACAAGTGGGTCGGCCGCACCCGGGACTTCGCCGGCGACCTCGGGACCCGGCTGCACGAGATCTTCTACCCGGTGATCCTCGTCGCCCGCGGCCTGCGCCGCGCCGCCACCGGCGGCCGGGCCTGGTGGGCGGCCGGGTCCAAGGAGAAGCGGCGGATCCAGGCGGCCGTCGTGCTCGTCCTGCTCGTGGCGATCGGCCTGCTGCCCTACGGCCCGGCGCTGCTGATCATCGGCTTCCTGTGCTGGGCCGGCTGGCTCGGCCGGGACACCTCCCCCAAGGACGCGGATCCGGAGCCCGGCGCGCACGTCTCCCGGCTGCAGGCGGTCTACGACGGCCTGGTGCCCTATCTGCACGACGAGCACGACCCGGACCAGCACTTCAAGCCCGGCGGCGGCTACCGGGACGCGTTCACCGCCTGGGAGTTCGACGAGCACGACCGGCTGACCGCGCTGACCTTCGACTACTCCCAGTACGTCCGGGACGGCGAGGCCGACTGCCGGGCCCGGGTGGAGCGGGCGATCGAAGGCAAGGTCGGGCGCGGCAACGAGTTCCTCTACGACTGGGACGAGGAGGGCAACCACCTGCGGGTACGGGTGCTGCCCCCGCTGCCCTCGGGCCTGGCCGCGCAGCCCTGGCCGGTCGCCGAGATCGAGTACGTGCTCGGCATCACCGACCCGGATTCGGCCGGCCGGCTGATCCCGGTGCTGCTGCCCGAGGCGCCGGGCGCCGAGGCCGAACCGCTCCCGGCGAACGTCGCGGCCCGGGTCGCCGAGCCGCCGGAGGGCTGGCGCACGGCGCTCGTCGCCCCGGTCGTCTGGCGGGTGGGCACTCCCTGCCCGCATCCGCACCTGCTGGTCACCGGCGGCCCGGGCAGCGGCAAGACGACGCTGCTGCGCTCGCTGCTGGGCCAGGCGCTCGGCCGCGGCCAGCAGGTCGCGGTGATCGACATCGAGCAGACGGAGTCCTACGCGGACCTGGCTGGCCGCCCCCGGGTACGCGCCGTGGTCGAGGAGCCGGAGAAGGCGCTGGAACTGCTGGACTGGTTCGGGCTCGAGTGCGAGCGCCGGGCCGAGCGGCGGCGCGCGGAGGTCGAGGCGCTGGCTAACGGGGACACCACCTCGTTCCCGGCCATCAAGGTCCTGGACGCGTCTGCGGCAGGTCTCAAGCGGGCCGCGGAGGCCGGTGCGGACCCGGCCGGCGCCGACGGCGAGGAGCCCGCCGAGCCGGCGCTGTGGCTGTGCATCGACGGCCTGCCCGAACTGGTGGACGCGGCGGACCGGCTCGGCCGCCCGCATCTCGAGGACACGCTCGCGGTGCTGGCCCGCAAGGCGCGGTACGCGGGCGTGGTGCTGCTGGCGACGGCCCGCGAGGAGCGGGTGCTGCAACTGCGCCCGGCGCTGCGCGCGCAGCTGACCGTGCGCGCGGCGATGGGCTCGGTGGAACCCTCCGTGTCCACGGCCCTGTTCGGCGGCACGCTGGAGCTGGGCGGCTCGCGCAGGCTCCCGCCGGGCCGGGGGTACGTCAAGGTGGGCACCGGTCCCGTGATCCGCCTCCAAGCCCCCTACGCTGTATTTGAGCTCTCGCAGGCCCGCTCCGCGACTGCTCTCGTCGAGTCCGGGGGAGGTTCCGAGGCTGTTGCACGGTCGGCTCGCGGAGCAGCGGGCTCGTTACGGGCTTAGGACGCGGGCTTGGGGTCGCGTGAGCGCGTGGGCCATGCCTGGGCGGTGAGGCGGCTGATCGCGGCTCTAGAGCGCTTGCGGGCGTACATCTTGCTGTCGGCGGCGCTCAGCAGTTCCTCGGCCCGCTCCTTGGCCACCAGGTCGGACTGCTCGGTGGCCGGGTCGTAGGCGATGCCGAGCGAGGCACCGACCAGTTGCGGCGGGTGGCCGTCCACGGTGACCGGGTGGGCGAAGGCCTGGTCGAGCCGGTCGAGCAGCGCGTAGGCCTCGGCCCGCCCCACGTCCACGGCCACCACCACGAACTCGTCGCCGCCGAGCCTGGCCACGATGTCGCCGCCCCGCACGGCGTTGCGCAGCCGGTCCGCGACGTGCCGCAGCACCAGGTCGCCGATCGCGTGGCCGAAATTGTCGTTGATCGACTTGAAAAGGTCCAGGTCGCAGAAGTAGACGGCGAGCGGCACGCCGTCCGCGACCAGGTCGGCGAGGCGCTCGCGCAGCTCGGCCGAGTTCGCCAGGCCGGTCAGCGGGTCGTGCCTGGCCTGATGGCGCAGGTCGGCCTCGTGCTGCTGGCGCTGGGCGATGTCCTTGCGCAGCGCCTCGCGCTCGCGCTCGAGCCGGACCATCCTGGCGGTGGCCTGCTCGTGCCGGTTCGCGTTGACGATGGCGATCGCGGCCTGCTCGGCGAAGGCCTCGAGGATCTCGCGGACCCAGTTCCTGGGTATCCTCCCGTCCGAGGGGACGTCCACCGCGATGATGCCCACGAGGTCGTCGCCCGGGCCGTACATGGGCGCCATCAGGCCGTAGTCCTGCAGCCAGGCGTCCGGGTCGGGGCTTTCGGTCGGGACGTCCTCCGGCGTGTGCACCGGTACGTCCTCGTCCTCGAAGGCGGCGAAGTCACGCTGGAAGTAGAGCCGTCCCCACTGCTCGGCGTCCTCCATGGCCCGCTTGAGCACCGGTCCGGGTATGAACTTGTGAAGCAGCAGCTCAAGTACGCTTTCCGGGCCCGCGATGTTGGTGATCTCCAGGTCGCCCCCCGTGCGCACGACCTGCACCACCACATGCTGGAACGGGGTACACGCGGCCACGCCGTCCGCGATGGCCTGCAGTGTTTCGTCCAATCCGACCGCCGCGTTCACCGCCGCCAGGGCACGGTACATCGGACGCAGGGCGGACAGCGGTATGTGCCCGTCCAAGCCCTGATCCACCATGTCTCATCCCCGATCACGTACTTGCCATTGTGAGCGGTGCCGCCACCCGCGCCAGTCCACCGAAAGCACCGGGCCAAACACGGAATGTACATCATGAACGGCGGTCAGCACCAGATCTTATCTGTGCTCTGATGATCGACCCCGCCGGGACGGTAAAGAATCCGCCATCCTTCGTCGCGGATCGGCAACAACCCGAACGGAACCTGTCGCACGGACGGGTTACTGGGGTACCTTGGGACTGTGGGTGTATCAGGCATGGACCATCCCTTGATCGGGAACGAGCGGCCGGGTTCGGCGCAGCGAAACTTCGCCGCCGCCCGCCGCACCGCTTACGTGCCTCCGCTCAACCTCAACCCCTCCCGGGGTTCGGGCGAGCGTCTGGAACGCCATCTGGCCGCGGTCGCGCCTTCGGCCACGGCCGTGGCCACCCGCCCGGCCCCGACCCTCGGCGAGGTGGCCCAGGCCACCGCGCTGCTGCGGGAGATCACGCCGCGTTCGAGCGGTTCGGTCTCCTCGACCCAGACCTCGCGTCGGCGCCTGTCGCTGTTCGCGCCGCTGCGCTCGGTCAAGCGCTGGTTCGGCTTCTAGGGCCGCGCCGAGAAGAAGATCGGGATCGCAGGCCTCTGCGCCGCAGCGTTCCACAGTTCCTCCAGTCCCTTCTACGACATCGCCCCCACCGCGCCGAAGCGCGACGGGGGCGATCGCCTTGTACCGCTTAGCTCTCCGGAACGGCGTCGCTGATCTCGGCCACCGCGTCCGCCGGAACGATGTCCGCCGGCACGGTCACCTCCGGCAGCGCCGACTTCGGCGAGGAGGCGAAGGTGAACTTCGCCTCGGCGCCGGTGCCCTCGACGTCCACCAGCACGATGCTGCCCGCGCGCAGCTCGCCGAACAGGATCTTCTCGGACAGCAGGTCCTCGATCTCCCGCTGGATCGTGCGACGCAGCGGCCGGGCGCCGAGCAGCGGGTCGTAGCCCTTCTTCGCCAGCAGCTGCTTGGCCGGGATGGTGAGCTCGATGGCCATGTCCCGGTCCTTGAGCCGCTCGTCCACCTTGGCCATCATCAGGTCCACGATCTGGATGATGTTGTCCTCGGTCAGCTGCGGGAAGACGACCGTGTCGTCCACCCGGTTGAGGAACTCGGGCCGGAAGTGCTGCTTGAGCTCGTCGTTGACCTTGGCCTTCATCCGCTCGTAGCCCGTGCTGACGTCGCCCACGGCCGCGAAGCCGAGGTTGAAGCCCTTGGAGATGTCCCGGGTTCCGAGGTTCGTGGTCATGATGATCACGGTGTTCTTGAAGTCCACCACGCGGCCCTGGGAGTCGGTCAGACGACCGTCCTCCAGAATCTGCAGCAGCGAGTTGAAGATGTCCGGGTGGGCCTTCTCCACCTCGTCGAACAGCACGACAGAGAACGGCTTGCGGCGCACCTTCTCGGTGAGCTGGCCGCCCTCCTCGTAGCCGACGTATCCGGGCGGGGAGCCGAAGAGCCGGGAGACGGTGTGCTTCTCCGAGAACTCCGACATGTCCAGCTGGATCAGCGCGTCCTCGTCGCCGAAGAGGAACTCGGCGAGGGTCTTGGCCAGCTCGGTCTTACCGACGCCCGAGGGGCCGGCGAAGATGAACGAGCCGCCGGGGCGCTTCGGGTCCTTCAGGCCGGCCCGGGTGCGCCGGATCGACTGGGAGAGGGCCTTGATCGCCTGCTCCTGGCCGATGACGCGCTTGTGCAGCTCGTCCTCCATGCGCAGCAGCCGGGAGGTCTCCTCCTCGGTGAGCTTGAACACCGGGATGCCCGTGGCGGTGGCCAGGACCTCGGCGATCAGCTCCTCGTCGACCTCGGCGACGACGTCCATGTCGCCGTCCTTCCACTCCTTCTCCCGCTTCGCCTTGGCGGCCAGCAGCTGACGCTCCTGGTCGCGCAGCGCGGCGGCCTTCTCGAAGTCCTGCGCGTCGATCGCGGACTCCTTGTCCCGGCGCACCGTGGCGATCTTCTCGTCGAACTCGCGCAGGTCCGGCGGAGCGGTCATCCGACGGATGCGCATCCGCGAGCCGGCCTCGTCGATCAGGTCGATCGCCTTGTCCGGCAGGAAGCGGTCGGAGATGTAGCGGTCGGCCAGCGTCGCCGCGGCGACCAGCGCGCCGTCCGTGATGGACACGCGGTGGTGCGCCTCGTAGCGGTCGCGCAGGCCCTTCAGGATCTCGATCGCGTGCGCCAGCGACGGCTCGGCGACCTGGATCGGCTGGAAGCGGCGCTCGAGCGCGGCGTCCTTCTCCAGGTGCTTGCGGTATTCGTCCAGCGTGGTCGCGCCGATGGTCTGCAGCTCGCCGCGGGCCAGCATGGGCTTGAGGATCGAGGCCGCGTCGATCGCGCCCTCGGCCGCGCCCGCGCCCACCAGCGTGTGCAGCTCGTCGATGAACAGGATGATGTCGCCGCGGGTGCGGATCTCCTTGAGGACCTTCTTCAGCCGCTCCTCGAAGTCGCCGCGGTAGCGGGAGCCGGCCACCAGGGCGCCGAGGTCGAGGGTGTAGAGGTGCTTGTCCTTGAGCGTCTCCGGCACCTCGCCCTTGACGATCGCCTGGGCCAGGCCCTCGACGACGGCGGTCTTGCCGACGCCGGGCTCCCCGATGAGCACCGGGTTGTTCTTGGTGCGGCGGGACAGCACCTGCATGACCCGCTCGATCTCCTTCTCGCGCCCGATGACCGGGTCGAGCTTGCCCTCGCGGGCGGCCTGGGTCAGGTTCCGGCCGAACTGGTCGAGGACCAGCGAGGTGGCCGGGGTGCCCTCGGCGGGCGCGCCGGCGGTGGCCTCGGCCTTGCCGCCCTGGTAGCCCGAGAGCAGCTGGATGACCTGCTGGCGGACGCGGTTGAGGTCGGCGCCCAGCTTCACCAGGACCTGGGCGGCGACGCCCTCGCCCTCGCGGATCAGGCCGAGCAGGATGTGCTCGGTGCCGATGTAGTTGTGGCCGAGCTGCAGGGCCTCGCGGAGCGAGAGCTCAAGCACCTTCTTGGCACGCGGCGTGAACGGGATATGACCCGAAGGCGCCTGCTGGCCTTGGCCGATGATCTCCTCGACCTGCTGCCGAACTGCCTCAAGGGAGATGTTCAGCGATTCGAGGGCCTTGGCGGCTACGCCTTCGCCCTCGTGAATGAGGCCGAGCAGAATGTGCTCGGTGCCGATGTAGTTGTGGTTGAGCATCCTGGCCTCTTCTTGAGCCAGGACGACAACCCGCCTTGCGCGGTCGGTGAACCTCTCGAACATCTCTTCTCGCTCCCCGGAGCGGTCGGGAAGTACCGGGCCGACCCGGAACCACAACCCCGGCCTGTCCTACCGAATGCTAGTCGCCAGGTTTCGACCCTAAGGGACAGTGCCCTCCGCTCGCTGGCGGATCAGCGGTCCTGGCAGCCGGCACGGCCTGTTGAAATAGGTGTTCCCGCAGATCAGGCCGGTACTCATAGCCCGTGTACGCCTGAAGCGAACGAGTGGGCTTCCGTGGCGGGTGCACCCGCGCGGGGCAATACCGCGGCGTCTTGCCGCCAACCGGCGCGGCGCTGCCCTAGATTTGCCGCATGCCCGCCTCTCCCCGCGGCTCCGACCTGGGGTCCGCCACGTCGGCCGAGGCCCGCGGCGTACGCCGGCCGCGCCGCGGCGAAGCCTTCGACGTGCTGCGGGTGCCGGAGCCGGCCGGGCGCTGGGCGCTGCGCCGGCTGCTCGGCTACGGCCAGCCCGCGCTGCGTCCCGGGCCGGTTGCGCTGGAGCTGGATGAGCACGGCGACGAGCTCGCCTGCCTGTATTTCGTCGCGCCGGGCGCCAAGGAGGACCTGCCCGAACTGCTCGACTGGCTCGACTGGGGCGGCATCGACCTGGGGCTGCGCGCGTACGGCGAGGGCGAGACGATTCCGGAGCCCGCCGTCTGGATCAACGACCCGTCGGCCCCCGCCCCCGAGGTGATCGCGCTGCTGGCCACGATCGCCGAGTGCTGTTCACAGCGTCTGCTGCGGCCCTGCCTGCCCCCGGCCCGTGGAGCGGGACGCCGCTGAATCCGCGTCAGACGACGTCAGACGACGAACTAACGCCGACGACAGATGACGAGGGCGGCGCCCCCATGAACGGGCGCCGCCACCTTCAAAGCCCTGCCGGCCGTGTCGGGAAGGAAAACGCCGGGAAGCGCTGCTTCCCGGCGGACCCCCCACCGCGGTCTCGCGGTCTTCACTTCAATTCGCCGCTCGCGAGTGCGGCGCTCGATCAGTGCGCGCTCAGGTAGGCGTCGATGACATCCTGGTTGAGCCGGCCGCGATCGCTGACCTCGTGGCCGTTCTTCTTCGCCCACTCGCGCATTTCCGCGGTGCTCGGACCCTCGGCCGCGGCCCGGCGGCGCGAGGCGGGACGCTGCGGAGTGGCCCGGTAGACCTTGCCCAGCGGGGTCGCGACCTCGATGTACTTGGCCAGCGCCTCCTTGAGCTCGGCGAGGTTCTTGTCGTTCAGGTCGACGATGTACTCGTAGTTGTCGAGGCTGAAATGGACCTCGCGCGCTCCCGGGGTCTGATCGAGGTCATCGATGGTCACTGTCTGCTTTGCCATTGTTTTCCCTTTCGCACACGGCGATGAAGACCCATTCGCGGCAGCCCGCCACGGCCCAGGCTAACCGCACAGTCTAAGAAAACCGTAGTTTAGCGATTCTTTCAACTCTCCGGCCCAACTTTCCCCGACTGGGGCCCTGGGGTCTCAAAGAAGCTTAAGCATCCGGGTGTTGCCGAGCGTATTCGGCTTGACGCGCTCCAGATCCAAGAACTCGGCGATACCCTCGTCCGCTGATCGCAACAGCTCCTCCGCCACGGAGGGATCCACGCCGGACTCGACGAGCTCGGTGAAACCGTGCGTCGCGAAGAACCGCGTCTCAAAGGTCAGACAGAAGACCCGTCGGACGCCGAGCCAGCCCGCCGTCGCCAATAGCTTTTCCAGAATCGCGTGGCCGACGCCGCGGCCGCGAAACTCCGGGGCGACCGCGATGGTCCTGACCTCGGCGAGGTCGCGCCACATGACGTGCAGCGCGCCGCAGCCGGCCAAAGACGCGTCGGAGTCCTGCTCGGCCACCCAGAATTCCTGAATGTCCTCAAAGAGCGTTACCGTGGGTTTGTCGAGAAGAATCCGTTCGGCGGCGTAGTGGTCGAGCAGCCGCCGGATGGCCGGCACGTCGTTCGTCCTGGCCCGTCGCACCGTCATGTCATTCACGGCAGCAGAGTACGGGAGTACGCGCCGCCGCTCGGCGGCGGTCCGCATTCCGCCTCGAAGAGCCCCGGCACGACCGCGCGGGCCGCGATCCGGGCGGCGATCCTGGCCATCCGGCGCTCCAACGGCGGATGCGTGGGGCGCGGCACCCGGACCGCCGCGTGCCTGGCCCGGCGCGGCCCGGGGACCAGCGGCTGCGGAGCCGGGGCCGGCGCGCAGGCCTCGAACCAGCGCAGGGCGCTGAGCAGCTCGGCGCCGAAGCCGAGGTCCACCGCGTACGCGTCGACCTGGTATTCGGCCCGGCGGCTCGCGGCGTTCTTCACGGCGAAGGCGAGCATTCCGGGAGCGGCGAAGAAGCCGCGCAGCAGCGTCTCGAGCCGGCTGAGCGCGAGCAGCGCGCGATGCTTGGGGCCCGGGGCGAACTCGTACCCGGAGAGCCGCCGGGCCAGCGCCGCGACCGGCAGCGCGAGCCCGGTGCCGACCAGCGCGACGGCCTGCAGCGGCAGCAGCACCCAGACCAGGAACGCGGCGGCCGAGGTGTGCATCCGCAGGTGGTGGCCGAGTTCGTGGGCGAGGACGCCGGCCAGCTCGCGGTCGCCGAGCTCGGCCAGCGCGCCGGTGGTGACGCAGATCAGGTCGCGCCCGACGCAGTGCGCGTTGACGTCGGCGAGGTCCACCACCCAGATCCGGAAGCGCTGCTCGGACACGTCGGCGCGGCCGAGCACCCGGGACCAGACCAGGTCGAGTCTGCGCTGCTCGGCGGGGGCGGGGCGGCGTACCGGCCAGAGCAGCCGGGCCAGCGCCAGCTGCACCGGACGCAGTCCGTAGAGGCAGGCGCTCAGCGCCCAGACACCGTAGCCGAGCCAGAGCGGCACGCCGGTGAGACCGAGCAGCAGCAGCGGCGGGAGCAGGCAGGCGGCGGCCAGCGGGCAGAAGAGCAGCACCATGCCGAGGGACAGCAGCGCCGTCTGGTCCGGCCGTGGCCCACGGCCGTCCCCCGCCCCCGTCAACCCGCGTCGCGCCACAGGGGGAACTTTCGCAGCTCCGCGGCACGCTGCCCATCCACCACGCGGGTCGACGGCGAAATCCACCGAACTGAGCCCGGGACGAGCCGGGTTCACCGCGAGGCAGTCAACCGAACCAGCGAGACGCGGTCGAACCGTCTTCCGCCGGTTCGTCGGAGCGCGGCTGGGCCGGGGAACTCGCCGGCGGCAAAGCGAGCGGACGCCGGGTCGCGAACCACGGGCTCGCTGGGTTTTCCGGCCCGTTCTCCGCACGGTTCTCAGCGGTCGATGAAAGCGGCCGTAATCGCCGCGCGGGTTCCGCCTCGGGCGGGCGCCACAACGTCGGCGGGACGGGCGAGGATATGAAACCCCGGGCGAGTTCCAGGAATCGGCTACGAGCCTGCGCGGTCGTTCCGATCCGCCCGAGCCCGTGCCGCCGGCCCCGGCGCCTCCTTCAATCGAACTGGTCGGTGGCGATGGCCTCGGACGGGGTGCCCGCGGCCATCAGTTCGGCGCGGCAGTGGTCGATCAGCACGCTCGGGCCGACCAGCACCGCGGCCTGCCAGGGCGTTTCCGGGGCCAGCAGCACCCGCGCCGTCTCCGCGATGCCGCTCTCGCCGACCACGTAGAGCTCCAGCGCGCCGTGCCGTCCGGCCTGCTCCTCGAAGTGCTTGGCCAGGTAGTGCTCGGCGGGCGATCCTGGCCCGTGGTCGGGCGTGACCAGCAGCACCCGCAGCGGCCGCCGGTCCCCCGCCGCGATCAGCGACTCGACAAGGCCGGAGACCGGAGCCGCGCCGGTCCCGTGCGCGACCGCCACCAGCGTGTCGGCCTCGGCGGTGAAGCCGAGCTCGCCCTCGGCGCCGGCCACCCGCATCCGGTCGCCCTCCGCGGTCTCGCGCACCAGCAGGTGGCTGACGCCGCCGGAACGTCCGGCCTGGATGTGGAAGACGATGCGGTTCTCGCCGGTGTCGTTGCTGGCGAAGGAGAAGTCGCGCCACACCCGCGGGCAGTTGGCGGCCTCCAGCGAGGCGTACTGCCCGGCGTTGTAGCGGTAGGGTCCGGGCCGGTCCGGGTCTTGCAGGACGCGCACCTCGATCCGCGCGACGTCCTCGGCGAGCAGTTCGTGCGCGACGACCTCGGCCTCCCAGTACGGCGGCGCCTCGGCCTCCGCCTCGGCCGCGGTCTCCTGCATCACGGCCGCGACGAGCCCGAAGCCCGCCTCCCAGGACTGCCGGGTCAGATCGGTCCACGCGGGTCCGGTGAAGGCCTGGATGGTGGCCAGCATCGACTCGCCGAAGGCCTGGTAGTGCGCGGACCGCAGCCCGAACTTGCGGTGCCGCAGGGCGAGCCGACGCAGGTAGGGCAGGAAGTCGTCGAGGTCGTCGAAGTCCGCGATGATCCGGGCGACCGCCTGGAAAAGCCGCCGCTGCTGGGCGGCCGGGTCGCCGGTGAACAGCTTGCGGTAGCGCGGGTTCTGCGCGAAGAAGTGCTCGTAGAAATAAGCACTGGCCTCTGGTGCGTGCGGTTCGATCAGCGCGAAACTGGCCCGGATTTCGGCAAGCAGTTCCGGCTGCCCGTAACCCTCGGCTTCCGCCGCCCCGTCTAGCACGTTCCCCGCCGCCGTCTGCGCATCCATTGCCACTGCGTCACTCACCTGGGTGAGCTTACCGGGTGTCAGAACTCGGCCGGACGGGGGACCGTGTGATGCGCCACCCTCTTTTTTCACCCGCCGATTCAGTGATCCTCGATGACCGGGGCCGTGAAGACCTTCAGCAGGTAGAAGAACGAGGGCACCACGACGAGCATGCCGATGCACATGGCGACGAGCATGGTGTCGAGGCTTGAGGGCGCGGCGGCGGCCTGCTGGGCGGTGTAGACGCCGACGAGTAGGTCCGGGTATTGGGCGGCGGCCCAGCCGCCGAGGACACCGACGACCGCGGCGGCGGCCGTGGCGCGGGCGAAGACGTACTTCTTCTTCCACAGCACCCAGAGGCTGCCGAAGCCGCACAGCGCGGAGAAGGCGGCGAAGGGGATCGAGCGGTCGGTGAAGCGGTCCGCCACCACCGGGGCGTCGCGGTAGAAGAAGGGCAGCATGACCAGCACGACGACGCCGGAGGCGAGGGCCGCCATGATGGCCTTGCGGCGGAAGACCGCAACGAGATGTGCGGTGTCCGGGTGCAGCGACGCGTCGTAGCAGAGGTACACGGCCGCGAGGAACGCCGTGACCACGACCGCGAGCAGCCCGGCCAGCAGCGTGAACGGCGCCTGGAACGGGACGAGCGGCGAGCTTCCGGGCCGGAGCTTGCCGGTGGCCAGCGCGGCCCCGCTCACGCCGAGCATGAACGGCGTCAGCACGGAGGCGCAGGCGAAGATCCGGCTCCACCACTGGTCCGGCAGCGACGCGCCCTCGCCGTACGCGCGGTACACGTACGCGGCGCCGCGCAGCACGATGCCGACGAGCGCGAGGGCCAGCGGCAGTTCGAGGGAGGTGGCGATGTCGCCGAAGGCGGAGGGGAATCCCGAGAACGTGCAGACGATCACGAAGATCAGCCACACGTGGTTGGCCTCCCAGACCGGCCCGAGCGACGCGGAGATCAGCTTGCGCTGGTCCTCGGCGCTCTTCCGGTCCCGGCCGAGCCCGGCCAGCATGTCCCAGCCGCCCCCGCCGAAGTCGGCCCCGGCCAGCAGGGCGTAGGCGAGCAGGGACAGCACGATGATGACCAGCATCAGGTCGACGGCGGTCATGCGAGGGTCGCCTCCTCGGCGGCAGGGCTGAGCGGGGTCGGGGTTTCGGCCGCTGATTCACCGGACAGCTCGGGCGGCGCCCCCGTGGCCAGCTTGCGCAGGATGAGGATCAGCGCCGCGGACAGGCCGAGGTAGATCAGGATCGTGACAAGCACGCTCCAGCCGAGGCCGCCGGTCTTGGTCGCCGCGTCGACCACGGTCATCTGGTTGTACACGATCCACGGCTGCCGGCCGCCCTCGGTGACCTCCCAGCCGCCGAGCATCGCGATGACGGAGGCCGGTCCGGTGGCGATCGCGGCCCACAGCCAGAACTTCGTGTGCGGGATCCGCGGAGTCAGGCCCTTGCGACGGCGCAGGAACCAGACGACGACGGCGAGCCCGGCGATCGCGAAGACCAGCGAGCCGCAGCCGACCATCGAGTCGAAGGCGAGGTGGATCACGGCCGCCTCGGGCCGGTTCGCGGCCGGGGTCGTGTCCAGGCCCTGAATGACCGTGGTCGTCTTGAAGCCCATCAGCAGCGAGAGGCCGTCCGGGATCGGGATCCCGGCGATGATCTTGTGCGTGTTCTGGTTGTAGAAACCGCCGAGGGTCAGCGGCACGTGCGAGCCGGTGTTGTAGACGGCCTCCATCGCGGCCAGCTTGAGCGGCTGCGTCGCACCGACCACGCGCGCCGACCAGTCGCCGAGAAACATCTGGATCGGCGTCATCCCAAGCACCGTCCACAGGCCGACATTGAGCCCGAGCCGGTGATACCGGTCACGCCGTCCGCGCAACATGCCCCAGGCGTACACCCCGGCGATCGCGCCGCCGGTGCACATCATCGCGGCGACGAACATGTGCGTCACCTCGGACCAGCCGACCGAGCTCTTGAAGACGGCCACCGGGTCGGCGGTGATCTTGCCGTCGGACTTGCCGAGGCCGACCGGGTCGTTCATCCAGGCGTTGGCGAAGACGATGAACAGCGTGGAGAGCGTGCCCGAGATCGCGATCGGCCAGAGCGTCAACCAGTGGGCACGCGGGGTCAGCCGCTTCCAGCCGTAAAGGTAGAGTCCCATGAAGATCGCCTCGAGGAAGAAGGCGAAGGCCTCGAGGGTGAACAGCAGGCCGATGGCGCCGCCGTAGGTGGCCATGAAGGTGGGCCACAGCAGGCCGAACTCGAAGGAGAGCACGGTCCCGGAGACCGCGCCGATGGCGAACAGGACCGCGGTGACCCGGGCCCACTTGCGGGTCAGCGCGTACCAGGCGGCGTCGCCGGTCCTGAGCCAGCGGCCCTCGGTGTACAGCAGCACCCAGGGCATTCCGACGCCGAAAACGGCGAACATGATGTGGAAAGAGAGCGAGACCGCGGTCTCGATTCGTGCCGCGTCCACTCCGGACATGCCCGGCCCACCTAACTTCTACTTACCGTAGAACTTCTTTCATCTGTAGAGTAGACCTCATGGCACGGCTTGGCGAACTCGAACGCGCGGTCATGGACGTGCTCTGGAACACACCGGAGCCGGTACCCGCGACCCATATCGTCGACGTCCTGCCGCGCGAGCACGCGCCGGCGGTGACGACGATCCTCACGGTGCTCGACCGCCTAGGGGCGAAGGGCTTCGTCACCCGGGTGCGGCACGGCCGCGCCTACCGCTACTCGGCGACGACCACGAAGGCCGAGCTCATCGCGAACACGATGCTCGAGGCCCTGGGCACCACCTCCGACCGGCGCTCCGCCCTGGTGCACTTCGCCGGCGCGGTCTCCGAGGAGGAGAAGGCCGTGCTGCGCGAACTGCTTGCCAGCGGCTGAGTCCGGCCGCGATGGTCTCCCTACTCGCGGCGCTGCTCGCGCTGCTCGCCGTCCTGCTGGCCTGGCCGATTCCGACCTGGCTGGCCAAGGCGGCGTGGCCCAGCCGAAGACCGCGCCGCGCGATCGGCCTGTGGCAGGCGATCGGCCTGTCCGGCGGTTTCGCCGCGGTCGGCTCGCTGCTGCTCCTCGGCTTCGACCCGCTAGGTCCCGACTGGACGCTGCTCAACCTGGCCGGCCTCGCGGGCGCGGCGCTCCTGCTGGCCTGGCTGCTAGGCGTGCTCGTGACAAACTCGATCCGGATCGAACGGCAACTAGGTAGGCAGCGCGACGCGGTAGACCTGCTCGCCTGGATCGACCTAGACGGAGTGCGGGTGCTCGACCACCCCGAGCCCGCCGCGTACTGCCTGCCGGGCCCGCGTCCGCGCATCGTGGTCACCCACGGCGCCATCGCCTCGCTGGGCCCCGAGGAACTGGCAGCGGTACTCGCGCACGAACGGGCGCACGCCGTAGGCCGACACGAGCTGATCATCCAACCCTTCGTCGCCTGGGAATCCGCGCTGCCCTTCCTACCCCCCGCGCGCCGGGCCACGGCGGCCGTGGCCGAACTCGTCGAGATGCTCGCGGACGACCACGCCGCGCGCGAGACCAGCCCGCGCGCGTTGGCCAGAGCCCTGGCACAGGTCGGCTCCGACCGACTGCCCACGGCCCCGGACGGCGCGGCGGCGGCCTCGGTACTACCGCGCGTCCGCCGCCTGGTGCAGTGAGCCGGATTACTCCGCGGACGCGCTCTCGGAGGCGGCAGCGGCCTTCTCCCGCTTGGCCTTCGCCGCGGCAGCCTTCTGCGTCTTAGACGTCATCTCGGACAGCGGCCGCTGCTCGTGCATGATCCGCGGATCGGCGGCCTCGGCAGCCGCTTCCCGCGCCTTCGCCGCGGCCCGGCGCCGCGGGTTCTGGTTCTTCAGGATCGTCTTGACCAGCAGAACGAACCCGATCGCCAGACACGCGGAGGGAATGAGCGATTCCAGGTCAGCCAGCATGCGCGTCACTGTACGCCGGGAAGCTGGACCCGAAGACACCGGCCCCTGGGGCCTTCAGGTGTGTTCAGGTTCGCGGGGCCGAGGATTAGAACTGCGGCCAGCGGAAGTCGCACCCGGGGCCAGTAGCAGCGACGAGCTTGAGGTCGGTGGTCACCAGCGGGCACCGGTTCTGCTCAGCGATGGCCACGTACGCGGCGTCGTATGCGGTGACATTGGAGCGCAGTTCCCAAACACGGCTGATCACGTGTTGGGTGGGGACCGTCTCGAGTTCAAGGAGACCGAGCAGGTCGATCGAATCCTTGGCCCTGGCCTCGGTCATCTTCCGGCCGAGCAGCTTTCCCCGAATGGCGTGCACGACCTCGATCCTCGTGTGTTCGGCCACCAAGCAGCCGTCCGAGGACTCCATCTCCGCCAGCACCCACGCGCCGATCTCACCCTCATCGGAGAGCATCTCCGTCAGCGCACTGGCATCAAGGACGATCACTTCAGCTCCTCCCGGTAATCGTCTCCCAGCACCTGCCGGTCCCGCTCCGCACGCTGCTGGTACTTCAGCTCGTTCACCTCTTCGAGGGTCATATTCGAGCCGCCTCCAGTGGCACGCAGCCGCCGGATCAGCGCACTGTTGCGTTTGCGGGCTGCTTGCGCATTGACCATCGCCAACAGATAAGCCTGAAGCGACTGACCACGCTCCTCGGCCTCGCTTGCGAGGATGTCACGAACGTCCTCGGACACATCTCGGATCTGCAAAGCAACCATGCATGCAGATTACATGCAGCATGGCTCTCCGTGCAAACCTGATTACCCGCTAAGAACCGCTGACGCCCATGTTCCGCTCATAAACCAGGCGCAGCCCGATCAGCGTAAGCCAGGGCTCGTGCTCGTCGATGACCTCGGCCTCCTCGAGCACCAGCGGGGCGAGGCCGCCGGTGGCGACCACGGTCACGTCGTTGGGGTCGTCGGCGAGTTCGTCGGCCATCCGGTTCACCACGCCGTCGATCTGGCCGGCGAAGCCGTAGAGGATGCCGGCCTGCATGCACTCGACGGTGTTCTTGCCGATGACCGAGCGCGGCCGGGCCAGCTCGATCTTGCGCAACTGGGCGCCGCGCTGGCCGAGGGCCTCGACCGAGATCTCGATGCCGGGGGCGATGGCGCCGCCTATCCACTCGCCCTTGCGGGAGACCGCGTCGAACGACGTGGCGGTGCCGAGGTCGACGACGATGCAGGGGGCGCCGTAGAGGTGGACCGCCGCGAGCGCGTTGATGATCCGGTCGGTGCCCACCTCCTTCGGGTTGTCCACCAGCACCGGCATCCCGGTCTTCACCCCGGGCTCGACGACGAGGGCCGGGATGTCGCCGTAGTAGCGCCGGATCATGTCGCGCATCTCGTGCAGCACCGAGGGGACCGTGGAGCAGATGGCTATCCCGTCCACGCCGGTCTGCCCGACCAGCGGATGGTTGGCCATCAGCCCCTGGAAGAGCACCGCGTGCTCGTCGGCGGTGCGCCGCGGGTCGGTGGAGATTCGCCAGTGCTCGACGATTTCGGCGCCCTCGAACAGGCCGAGTACCGTGTGGGTATTGCCGATGTCGATGGTCAGCAGCATCTTCAGGAGTCTTCTCTGCAGCGGGGTGGAGGGGACGGTGACTCAGCGGAAGTCGCAGCCGACGTCGAGGATCGCGGCGGAGTGGGTGAGCCCGCCGACCGAGATGTAGTCCACGCCGGTCTCGGCCACGGCCCTGGCCTGATCCAGCGTCAGCCCGCCGCTGGCCTCGAGCCGGGTGCGGCCGTAGGGCTCGTTGCGGCCGACCAGCATCACGGCGGCGCGCATCCGCTCCGGGGTGAAGTTGTCCAGCAGGATCAGCTCGGCCCCGGCCTCGACGACCGGAAGCAGCTGCTCGAGCGTGTCCACCTCGACCTCCACCGGCAGCTCGGGGTAGTGCTCGCGCACGGCGGCGAAGGCCTCGACGACCCCGCCCGCCGCGATGACGTGGTTGTCCTTGACCAGCGCCGCATCCGAGAGGAACATCCGGTGGTTGACGCCGCCCCCGCAGCGTACCGCGTACTTCTCGATCAGCCGCAGGCCCGGCGTGGTCTTGCGGGTGTCCCGGATCTTCGCCCCGGTGCCCTCGACCACGTCCACCCACTGCCGCGTGATCGTCGCGATCCCGGACATGTGGCACAGCAGGTTCAGCGCGGAACGCTCGGCGGTGAGCAGGGCCCGGGTGCGGGCGCGTGCCGTGAACAGCACCGTGCCGGGCTCGACCCGCTCGCCGTCCTCCAGCGGGAACTCGAACTCGACGTCGCCGCCGGAGACGAGGTCGATGACGGCCGCCGCGACATAGATGCCCGAGGCCACGCCCGGCTTGCGCGCGGTGTAGTCGGCGATGGAGCGCGCGTCCGCCGAGACGGTCGCCTCGCTGGTGACGTCCGCGCCGCCGCCGAGGTCCTCCTCGACCGTGGCCCTGGCCAGCCGGACCACGTGATCCGGGTCGAGCCCGGCGGCACGCAGCTTGTCGGCGATCCGCTGGTCGGTCAGCTTTTCTGAAATGGCGCCCATCAGGACACCGCCTCCTCAGTCACCGTGCATCCGTTCGCGTCCACCGACAGCACCTGACGTACCCGCCAACGGGCGTCATCCTGCTTCGGGTAGTCCTCGCGCCAGTGCGAACCGCGGGTCTCCTCGCGGCGCGCGGCCAGCGCGGCCATCGCCGAGGCGACCTGCTGGAGGTTCGTCGCCTCCCACGCCTCGGTGCGCGGCTGCTCGTCGAAGTCGCCGCCGAGTTCCTGGAGGGCGAGAGCCGTGCCGGTCAGCGACGCGGCGCTGCGCAGCACTCCCGCGCCCGCGCTCATCGCCTGCTGGGTCGCGCTTCGCACGGTCGGGGCCAGCAACACCGGCTCGCGGTCGTCCGCCACCGGGTCGCCGGGCACGGGGTCGCCGCCAGGGGTGAAAGCGCGGGCCAGGTCACGGCCGATCCGTTCGGCGAAGACCAGGCCTTCGAGCAGCGAGTTCGAGGCCAGCCGGTTCGCCCCGTGCACGCCGGTGCAGGCGGTCTCGCCGCAGGCGTAGAGGCCGGGGATCGACGTGTGTCCCCAACGGTCCGTCAGCACGCCGCCGGAGGAATAGTGCGCGGCCGGGGCCACCGGGATCAGATCGCGGACCGGGTCGATGCCGTGCTGCTGCAGCGATTCCCAGATCGTGGGGAAGCGGCCGCGCCACTTGTCCTCGCCGAAGTGCCGCGCGTCCAGCCAAAGGTGGTCGAGCCCGGTCTCCATCGCGCGGCGCATGATCCCCTTGGCCACGATGTCGCGCGGCGCGAGGTCGCCCATCGGGTGCAGCGCGGGCATGAAGCGCTCGCCCTTGGCGTCCACGAGGTATGCGCCCTCGCCGCGCACCGCCTCGGAGATCAGCGGCTGCTGACCGCGCGCGCCGTCGCCGAGCCAGAGCACCGTCGGGTGGAACTGGACGAATTCGAGGTCGGCGACGCGGGCTCCGGCGCGCAGAGCCAGGGCCACGCCGTCCCCGGTGGCGACCGCGGGATTCGTGGTCGCCCGGAAGACCTGGCCGAGGCCGCCGGTGGCCAGCACCACGGCCCGGGAGCGGATCGCGCCGACGCCGTCGCGCGCGCCCTCGCCCATCACGTGCAGGGTCAGCCCGGCCGCGCGGCCCTCGGCGTCCCGCAGCAGGTCGAGCACGAGGGCGTGGTCGATCACCTCGATCTCGTCCACGAGCTGGTCGAGCCGGGCGAGCAGGGCGCGGGAGACCTCGGCGCCGGTCGCGTCGCCGCCCGCGTGCAGGATCCGGTCGGCGTGGTGGCCGCCCTCGCGGGTGAGCGCGATCCGGCCGTCGTCGGCGGTGTCGAACTGGGCGCCGCGGTCGATCAGCTTGCGCACGGACGCCGGTCCCTCGGTGACCAGCGTGCGCACGGCCTCGGAGTCGCAGAGCCCGGCGCCCGCGGTGAGCGTGTCGGCCAGGTGCGCCTCGGGGGTGTCGCCGACGCCGAGCGCCGCCGCGATGCCGCCCTGGGCCCAGCGGGTCGAGCCGTCGGCGGGCTGAGCCTTCGTCACCAGCAGCACCGAGCCGGCGTGCCGGGCGGCCAGCGCCGCGGTCAGTCCGGCTATTCCGGAGCCGACCACGACGGTGTCCGCGTACGCGGTCCAACCCGGTTCCGGCGCGAGCAGCCGGGAGCGGCGGGCGGGTATCGCCGAGCGAGCGGCCATGGCTCAGCCCTCGATCTCGAGCGGGAGGTTGTCGATCAGCCGGGTCGAGCCGACCTTCGCGGCCACGGCCAGCACGGCGGGCCCGCGGTAGGCCGCGTCGACCTCGGTGAAGTCGGCCGGATCGACGAGCGCTAGGTAGTCGAGCTCGACTGCCGTATCGTCCAGGATCGCGCGCGCGGCGGCCCGGATCCGGTCCGGCGTACGCTGCCGCCCTCCGGCGAACAGGGCCCGGCTCAGGCTCAGCGCACTGGTCCGCTGCTCCCCCGAGAGGAAGCGATTGCGGCTGGACAGGGCAAGGCCGTCCGGCTCGCGGACCGTCGGCACGCCGATGATCTCGACCGGCAGGTTCAGGTCGACGGCCATCCGGCGGATCAGGGCGAGCTGCTGCGCGTCCTTCTCACCGAAGAAGGCGCAGTCCGGGCCCGTCATATTGATCAGTTTATTGACGACTGTGAGCATCCCGGAGAAGTGGCCGGGACGGTGCGTGCCCTCCAGCACCTCGCCCATCGGCCCCGGCGTGATCCGCACCTTCGGCTCGCCGCCGGGGTAGACCTCCTCGACCGCGGGGGCGAAGACGATGTCCACCTCGGCCTGCTCGCACCGCTTCAGGTCCTGGTCGAGGGTGCGCGGGTAGCGGGCGAAGTCCTCGCTCGGGCCGAACTGCAGCGGGTTGACGAAGACGGTCACGATGACCGTCCTCGCTCTGCGCCGCGCGGCCCGGACCAGCGCGAGGTGGCCCTCGTGCAGCGCGCCCATGGTCATCACGACCGCGACCTCGCCGAGCCTGCCCGCGCGCGCCGCCTCAAGCTCGGCGCGGGTGTGGATCAGCAGCGTCTCGTTGGGAGACGCCGAACCGGGGGGAGTGATCGTCATCGGCCACCGTCCTCGTTGAGTACCTCGAGCAGTTCCCCGGCGCGTTCCGGGGCGAGCAGACCGGCCTCCAGCGCCCGGTCCGCGGTCAGCCTGGCCAGCGCCAGGTACGCGTTGACCAGCGGGTCGACCGCACCCGAGACCTGCGAAAGCCGGGAGAGCTGGGACAGGTGCGCGGCCACCGTGCCGGCGTCGCCGCGGGCGACCGGGCCGGTCAACGCCGCGTCGCCGGAGCGCAGCGAGTTGTCGAGGGTGGCGCCGAGCAGCGGCCCGAGCATCCGGCCCGGCTCGCTCACGCCGGCGCGGGCGAGCAGCTCGGCCGACTGGGCCACCAGCGTGGTCAGGTAGTTGGCGCCGAAGGCGAGGGCCGCGTGGTAGAGCGGCCGGTTCGCTTCGTCGATCCACTCCGGCTCCCCGCCCATCTCCACGACCAGGGCCTCGGCCATCGGACGGAAGGCCTCCGGCGCGGTGACTCCGAAGCTGCAGCCGGTCAGCCGGGCCAGGTCCACGTCCGTCCCGGTGAAGCTCATCACCGGGTGCAGCGCCAGCGGGAGCACGCCGCGGATCCTGGCGGCCTCCAGCACGCCGATGCCATGCCGGCCCGAGGGGTGCACCACGGTCTGGCCGGGGCGGAACAGGCCCGCCTCGGTGAGGCCCACGACCAGCTCGGGCAGTACGTCGTCCGGCACGGCGAGCACCAGCAGCTCGGCCGCCTTGGCCACCTCGGGCGGCGCCAGCAGCGGAGTATCCGGGAGCAGTTCGGCCGCGCGGCGGCGGGACCGGTCGGAGACGGCGCTCGCCGCGACCACCCGGTGCCCGGCCCTGGCCAGCGCGGCGCCGAGCACCGCGCCCACCCGTCCGGTACCGATCACGCCCACGGCGAAGCGCCCGGGCCGGTGGGCCACATCGGGCGTGTCGAACTGCGGTGCGCCGCTCACCGGGCGTCACCTCACCTTCACAGCTTGACTTTCCGTTCCAGTCCCCCGGCGGGGGTACCGTTCGGATCTCGGACCCAAGCGTACGCGCTGGCTGTCACTTCCGCTGCGCCCCTTCTAAGATCCCAATATGGGCTCAGCGGAGGACCGGGGAGAGGGCCGGTATGTGGGCGCGCTCCTCGATCGCTTCCGGCTGGGCTGGGGCGGGCCGGAGGGCGGGGCGCTGGCCCAGGCGCGTCGGGCGATCCGGCTGCACGGCTTCCGGCACTGGTTCGTCCGCGAGCGCGACGCCTTCGCGCAGACCGCCAAGGCCGCGTTCGCCTCGGGGGCGGCGTGGGAGATCGCGACCCAGGTCTTCCACGTGAACAGGCCGGTGCTGGCGTCGGTCGCGGCGCTGGTGACGGTGCAGGTGACGGTGTACCAGTCGATCTGGCGCGCGGTGCAGTACTCGGCCGGGATCGTCGCGGGCATGGTCGGCGCCATCGCGGTCGGCGCCACCCTGGGCATCAATATCGTCACCCTGTCGCTGATCGTCGTGGTCGGCCTGGTGCTCGGGCGCACGCTGCGACTCGGCACGCAGGTCAACCAGGTCGCGATCACCGGCCTGCTGGTGCTCAGCTTCGGCAACAGCTACGGTTTCGCGCGCGTGATCGACAGTGTGATCGGCGCGGTGGTCGGCGTCACGGTGAACGCGGCGATCGCCCCGCCGGCGTTCTCCAGGACCGCGGCCAAGGAGCTCGCCGACCTCGCCGACGACCTGGCCACGCACACCAGCCGGGTGGCCAAGGCGATTCGCGGCCCGTGGACGCACGAGCAGGCACGGGACTGGCTCGCCCGCAGCAGGGAACTGTCGGGCAACGCGCGGGCCACCCGCAAGATCGCCCAGCAGGCCGAGGAGGCGGTGAAGTTCCACCCGCGGCGCAACGTGCACATGACGGAGGTTCACCGCGTCGACGAGGCCGCGATCGCGCTCGACCACGTGTCGACGCAGCTCAATAGCCTGATGCGCGGCCTTTCGGACATGAGCTCGGAGTTCTCGCCGGTGCCCGAGGAGCTGCGCGAGGTGCCGGAGGAGATGGCGCTGCTGCTCGACGACACGGCCAAGGCGCTGTCGGCGTTCGGGCGGCTGCAGGTGCCGGACAAGGCGAGCACGCGGGTGTACGAGGAGCTCAGCGGGCTGATCAAGCGGTCGAAGCCGCACGCGCGCGAGGCGGCCCAGGCCATGCATCCGGACGACGACGCGCCCACGCTGGTCTGGTCGGTCTACGGCGCGCTGCTCGACGACGCGCGGCGGATGCTGCGCGAGCTGGATCCGGACGACGGGCCGCACCGCGAGGGGATTCCGGCGATGCTGCGGGCTTATTCGGTGCATCCTTCCCGCTGACCCGCTGAAGGCCCGTCAACGCGCCGGCCGCACCAGCCCCGTCTCGTACGCCAGCACCACGGCCTGCACCCGGTCCCGCAGCTCGAGCTTCATCAGGATCCGCCCGACGTGCGTCTTCACGGTCGCCTCGGACAGCACCAGATGACTCGCGATCTCCGCGTTCGACAGGCCCTGCGCGATCAGGATGAGCACCTCGCGCTCCCGCTCCGTCAGCCCGGCCAGGCTCGGCGGCGGCGGGGCGTCGGCGGCCGGGAGCATCGGGGCGAAGCGGTCGAGCAGGCGGCGGGTCGTGGACGGCGCGACGACTGCGTCGCCCGAGTGCACGGCCCGAATGGCCGTCAGCAGCTCGGCCGGCGGCACGTCCTTGAGCAGGAAGCCGCTCGCCCCCGCCTTGATCGCGGCGAAGGCGTACTCGTCGAGGTCGAAGGTGGTCAGTATCAGCACCCTGGCGCCAGCCTTGCTGGCGCCCCCACTGCCGCCACCGCTGAGCAGCCGCCGGGTCGCCTCGACGCCGTCCAGCTTGGGCATCCGCACGTCCATCAGCACCACGTCCGCCGGGCACTTCTCCAGCAGCTCCAGCGCGGCGAGCCCGTCGGCCGCCTCCCCGACGACAGTCATGTCCTGCTGGGCGTCGAGGATCATCCGGAACCCCGTGCGCAGCAGTTCCTGGTCGTCCACGAGCACGATGCGTATCACTGCAGCACCCTAACCGACTCGTAGGGCAGCACGGCCTCAACCTGGAATCCGCCCGTCGGCAACGGCCCGGCGCTCAGCTCGCCGCCGAACATCGCGACCCGCTCGCGCATCCCGGCGAGGCCGTTGCCCTGGCCGTCCGTCGGCGCCTGGGCCCCGCGCCCGTTGTCCACGACCCGCAGCCTCAGTTCCCGCTCGTTGTAGTGCATTCCGACGCATGCGCTGACGAGCGGGCCGCCGTGCTTACGCGCGTTCGTCAGCGACTCCTGCACGATGCGGTACGCGGCCAGCGCCACGCCCTGCGACAGCTCCACCGGCACGCCGTCGACCCTGAACTCCACCGTGACGCCCGTCGAGCGCACCTGTTCCAGCAGGTCCTCGAGCTGGTCGATGCCCGGCTGCGGGGCGCGCTCGGCCACGCCGTCCTGGGTCCGCAGCACGCCGAGCAGCCGCCGCATCTCGACCAGCGCGGTACGTCCGGTCTCGGCGATCGCGCCGAGGGCCTTGCGGGTGCTCTCCGGCGAGGTGTCCATCGCGTACGCCGCGCCCTCGGCCTGGACGACCATCACCGAGACGTTGTGCGCGACCACGTCGTGCAGCTCCCGTGCGATCCTGGCCCGCTCGGTGGCCGCCGCGATCTGCGCCTGCTGGTCACGCTCCCGCTCCAGCCTGTTGGCCTTCTCCTCCAGGTCCACGTAGTACGCGCGGCGGTACTGCATCGAGTCCCCGGCGACCCACGCGACGATCATCGGCGAGGACAGCACGCCGAAGACGAACGTATAGACGATGAGCTCGTTGTGGTCGACGTTCGGCCGGAGGCGGAGGACCGCGACCAGCGCGCCGAAAATGCAAACGCCGAGACCGGTGAGCGACTGGCGGCGCGGGCGGTAGGCGGCCAGGCTGTAGAGCGCGATCGGCACGGCGAAGCCGGAGACCGCGATGACGCTCGGCGTGAGCACCTGGAAGGCGCCGATCGCGATGACCGTCCAGAAAACCCTCGCCGGATACTTGCGCCGGACCACGATCGGCGCGCCGATGATCATCGGCGCGAACAACCACCAGCCCCGATGCCCCGCCACCATCGACACCAGCCCGAAGAGCACCAGGAAGCCCGCCACCACACCGTCCACGTGGGTGGGGTGGCGCTGGAGCCAGATGTAGAGGCGGGTCACCCTTTGAGAGTACGCAGCGACACCGGGGCCTGCACATACGCCGTGAGGCGGTACCGTCTCATCCCGTGGAACTACCTGTGGACCATACCCACGCGGACGCCGACACCGGCGGATTCCTGCCATGGTCGGCCGCCATGGACCGCGCGCTGTACGGCCCGAAGGGCTTCTTCCGGCACGCCGCGGGACCGGCCGCGCACTTCCGCACGTCGGTGCACGCCTCCCCGTTGTTCGCGACCGCGGTACTACAACTGCTCCGCGAGACGGACGCTGCGCTCGGCCACCCGCCACGGCTGAGCCTGGTGGACATCGGCGCCGGACGTGCCGAGTTGCTGACGTCCGTCGCGCATCAGCTCGGCGAGGATCCGCTGTGGGCGCGGCTGCACCTGGTCGCGGTCGAGCTCGCGGATCGGCCCAAGGACCTGCCTGACTGGATCGAGTGGGTGCCGCGTCCGCCGAAGGGCATCAGTGGCCTGATCATCGCGAACGAGTGGCTCGACAACGTGCCCTGCGACGTCGTCGAGCTCGGCCCGGACGGCCGGGCGCGGCTGGTCGAGGTGGCCCCCGACGGCTCCGAGCAGCTGGCCGGCGAACCCAACAACTCGCAGCAGGCGTGGCTCGAGTGCTGGTGGCCGACGTGGCGCACCGGCGAGGTCGGCGAACGCGCGGAGATCGGCCTGATGCGCGACGCGGCGTGGGCCGACGCGGTGGCGGCGCTGGACGAGGGTGTGGCCGTCGCGATCGACTATGCACACGCTGTGGATACCCGCCCGCCGCTGGGCTCGCTCACCGGCTACGCCGGCGGCCGCCAGGTCCCCCCGATCCCCGACGGCCGCCGCGACCTGACCGCGCACGTGGCGCTGGACGCGTGCGCCGCAGCAGCACAGCACGTCGCCGACTGGACCCGCACGCTGGACCAGCGCACCGCCCTGAACCGCCTCGGCATCACCGGCACCCGCCCCGACCTGGCCACCGCCGCCTCGAACCCCCTCGGCTACCTGCGCGCCCTCTCCCGCGCCACCTCCGCCGCCGAACTCACCGACCCGGCCGGCCTCGGCGCGTTCGCCTGGCTGGTCCAGGGGGTGGCTGTGCCCACACTCTCAAGTCTGGAAAAATAAATCATCCCGCGTATGGATCATCGAGGGTAACCGGCGTGGCCGCGAACTCAAGGACGTCCTGTGGAAAGGCCTCGCCGGGCTGGTAGAAGCGGGCCCGGGTACGCCCGACCGGCGCGAGGATGCCCGCGGTGACGAGGTCGCGCAGGTCGCGCTGGGCCTGCTGGAGGCTGAGATCCTCCGAGTGCTCGAACCGTGCACGCCGCACCCGACCGGCCGCAGCAGCCTCGTATAGCGCCGAGATCGTGCGCTCGTCCAGGCCCTTGCGATCGGCGAATTCGGCAAGCCTGGTCCACAACCACGAAGCCCGCCGCACCCGGAAATGCACCGTTTGGGCCTGCTGGTGATAGGCGGTCAAATTGAACCGGACCCACTCGGCGACATCCTGATCAGGAAGGTAGGTCGCGCCGCGACGACCGAGTTGCTGGTAGTACTCCCAGGTGTTGCCGGGACGCCCGAGCCACGCCTCGATGGAGGAGAACTCGGGCGCGAGCACTCCCTCGCGCGCGATCATCAGCGTCTGCAGCGAGCGGGACATCCGGCCGTTGCCGTCCGCCCAAGGGTGGATCGACACCAGATTCAGATGTGCCATGGCCGCGCGCACCAACGGGTGGGTGCCGCCATTCTCGGCATTCAGCCATTCGACCAGCTCATCCATCAACTGCGGGACCTGGTCGGCATCCGGCGCGGTGTACGCCGCCACGCTGGGGTCGCGTGGATCGGTCACGTACACCGGGCCTCGACGCCACTGACCGGCGGGCTTGCGCGGGGAATGCCGATGGCCCTGAAGCATCCAGTGCATGCTGCACAGCAGGCCCTTGCTATAGGCGAAGTCCCGCGTGTCGTGCAGCGCCTGCACGTAGGACATCATCCGCTGGTAGGCGAGGGTCTCCTCACGGTTCTCATCGGAGACCTCGACGTCGCGCTCGCCATCCATCAGGTCGACGGCGTCTGCCGTGGAGACTCGGAATCCCTCGATGGAGTTCGAAGCGGCCACCGCGTCGGCAGTCAGGAACCTGCGTAGGCCGTCGGTCCACTTCTGCTGCGCTCGTACCTGATAGCGCAGTTCATGGCGCATCGCCTCGATCTCGTCGAGCACACGTCGATCGGCGACACCGAGCGATGGGACAGGAAACAGCATGAGACTATGATAGATTGACGCAATCATAACGTCAACTTGACGGATGGGTACGCGTCCGTCGACAAGTCTGGAAGACTGATCCACCATGGGACAGGGACTCGTCGAGCGCACCGCGGGGATCGGCACCGGCCTCGCCACCGAGGACATGGTGCTCAACGTGGGCCCGCAGCACCCGGCCACGCACGGCGTGCTGCGGCTGCGGCTGGTGCTCGACGGCGAGCGGATCGTCGCGGCGGAGCCGATCATCGGCTATATGCACCGCGGTGCGGAGAAGCTCTTCGAGGTGCGCGACTACCGGCAGATCGTCATGCTGGCCAACCGGCACGACTGGCTGTCCGCCTTCGCCAACGAGCTCGGCGTCGTGCTCGCCGCGGAGCGCATGCTGGGCATGGAGGTGCCGGTGCGCGCGGTCTGGGCGCGCACAATGCTCGCCGAGCTCAACCGCGTGCTGAACCACCTGATGTTCCTCGGCTCCTATCCGCTCGAGCTCGGCGCGATCACCCCGATCTTCTACGCGTTCCGCGAGCGCGAGGAGATCCAGAAGGTGATGGAGGAGATCTCCGGCGGCCGGATGCACTTCATGTTCAACCGGGTCGGCGGCCTCAAGGAGGACCTGCCCGCGGGCTGGCTGGACCGGGCCCGCGCCGCGATCGGCGCCGTACGCAAGCGGATGTCCGACATCGAGTCGATCATCCACGGCAACGAGATCTTCCACGCGCGGACCAAGGGCGTCGGGGTGCTGACGCCCGAGCAGATCAGCGCGTACGGGGTGTCCGGGCCGATCGCGCGCGCCTCGGGCGTGGACCTCGACCTGCGGCGGGACGATCCGTACCTGGCGTACGGCGAGCTCGGCGACGTGCTCAAGGTTGTCTCGCGTTCCGCCGGCGACTGCTACTCCCGCTTCGAGTGCCTGCTGGAGCAGACGTACAACGCGCTCGACCTCGCGGAGGCCTGCGCGGACCGGCTCACCACGCTGCCCGCCGGGCCGATCAACCTGCGGCTGCCGAAGGTGCTCAAGGTGCCCGAGGGCGAGACGTACGCGTGGACCGAGAACCCGCTCGGCATCAACGGCTACTACCTGGTCTCGCGCGGGGACAAGACGCCCTGGCGGCTCAAGCTGCGCTCGGCCTCGTTCAACAACGTCCAGGTGCTCGGCGAACTGCTGCCCGGGCACCTCGTGGCCGACATGGTCGCGATCCTCGGCTCGATGTTCTTCGTCGTCGGGGACATCGACAAGTAGCGCCGCCAAGTAGCGTCCGGCCTCCGAAGGCGGGTTACGCGCGGGGCGTGGCCAGCTTGTTGTCGCCGGTGGCCGGCGGCGTGGGCTGCTCCGGCGGGACGCGCAGCACCCGCTCGAGGAACAGCGCGGCGGCCATCAGCGCGATTCCGGCGAGCAGCGCGAACAGGCAGCGCAGCGCCTGGGCCCGGTAGGTCTCGACGCTGAGGTGGCCCAGCAGGGTCAACCCGTAGCCGCCGTAGACGCCGCCGAAGACCGCGCCGACGAGCCCGGCGGCCTTGCCGAGGACGAGGGCCCTGGCGGCCTGCAGCGGATCGATCGGCTTGGGCTCGCGGCCGTGCTTGTCCAGCCTCGGCTCACCGCGCATCGCCCGCAGCCGGGCTTCGCGGTAGGCGTTGAGCCTGGCGCGCAGCCCGAGGGCCACGCCGAACACGGCGACGGCGAGCACGGCGAGCGTGATCGGCGCGGACAGGGGCACCGGCGGCGGGCTGCCGAGGTGCTGCCAGAACCGCAGGGCGGTGAACGCCAGCACCGCGCACACGGCGGTGAGTCCGGCGAGCACTCCGGGCCTGGTCGGTTTCACAGTGCCAGTCTGACAGGAATCGCGGTTCCGAGTCACACGCCTACGGGTGAACTGTGGATTCGGCAGCAGCAGCAGCAGTCACCACTGCAACGACAGGTCGGGCCGCGGCTCGACGCCGTCCTCGGACAGCTCGTCGAGCAGTCGCGAGATCGGGCCGCGGCCGGGGATCACCGCGTCGGGCTGGATGTCGTGCCAGGGCTTGAGCACGAAGGTCCGCTCGTGCGCGCGCACGTGCGGCACGATCAGGTCCTCGTCGGCCAGCTCCAGGTCGTCGTACACGATGATGTCGACGTCGATCGTGCGCGGCGCCCAGCGTTCGCCGCGCACCCGGTGCAGCGCCTCCTCGATGGCCTGCGTCCGGATCAGCAGCTGATGCGGGGTCAGGTCGGTGCCGATCAGCGCGACGGCGTTGAGGTACGGCGGCTGGTCGCTCAGGTCCTTCGCGTCGGGCGAGTCGGCGGCGCCGCCGAAGGGCGCGGTCTCGTAGACCGGCGAGATCGACAGCGGCTGGATGCCCGGCGCGTCGTGCAGCGCGTCGAGGGCCGACTGCAGCGATTCGAGCCGGTCGCCGAGGTTGCCGCCGAGGGCGAGCACCGCGCGGTGCACGGAATGGGTGATGGCAGTCATCACCGGACTACCTCCGTCCGCTCACGTCGGATGGTCACGCTGACGTCCTCGAAGGGCACGGTGATCGGCGCGTCGGGCTTGTGCACGGTGATCTCCACGGCGCTCACGGCGGGGTCGGTCAGGCAGATCCCGGCCAGCCGGGCCGCGAGGGTCTCGATGAGGTTCACCGGCTCGCCCTCGATCACCGCGACGAGCTTCTCCGCGATGCTGCCGTAGTCGGCGGTGCAGGCCAGGTCGTCCCCGGCGGCCGCGGCGCGGGTGTCGAGCTCGAGCACGGCGTCCACGACGAAGGTCTGCCCCTCGACCCGCTCGCGCGGGTAGACGCCGTGCAGCCCGCGCCCGCGCAGGCCGCTGATGCTTATTCGATCGGATCCGACGTGCATGGCTGCTCTGACTCCCCGGTTGGTCCGCTGCGCGGCTTCGCGCCTTGAACCTACCCAATATGTCCGTGGCTGATCACACCGGGCGGCCATCCGTGTTGCGCGGCTTACGCGGCTTCGCGCCTTGAACCTACCCAGTGCACTCAGCCAACGCTGATCACACCGGGCGGCCGTCCGTGTCGATCCGCCTAATCCTCGTCGTCCGGGCTCGAGGTCGGGAAGACGGTCGCCGAGCTGTGCGTGATCAGGTGCCAGGTGTCGTCCGGCATGCGGCGGAAGACGTTGATCGCCTCGTAGTGGCTGCCGCCGAAGCCGAGCGAGGCCGAGCGCTGGCCCGGCAGCTCGGAGAGCACGTTCTCCACGCAGCTCACGATCGCCACCTGGCCGATCTGGCAGACC
>Ga0185299_10002167_pt1 | contig 31940 bp, 29 predicted proteins | sample PaiPotPPA55metaG_FD_128002 | JGI IMG/M metagenome (GOLD analysis project Ga0185299, IMG submission 128002) | Iron sulfur acid spring bacterial and archeal communities from Banff, Canada, to study Microbial Dark Matter (Phase II) - Paint Pots PPA... ...
ATACGAGAACATACCCGTTTGCCTATAACTCCACGTTCTAATAAGGAAGATGCCTGCAATGGCTAAACGCCAGAAGACTGTTCAAACCACTGTTAAGACTGCTGATATCCAACCCGCCAAAGGAAAGCTGGGAGTGATGATTCCTGGCATGGGCGCGGTCGCCACCACCTTCGTTGCCGGAGTCGAGGCGGTCCGTAAAGGCTTTGGTAGCCCGATTGGTTCCCTCACCCAGATGGGAACGATCCGGCTGGGCAAGCGTACCGAGGGGCGGTTCCCCAAAATCAAAGAATTCGTGCCTCTGGCCGATCTCAATGACCTGGTCTTCACCGGCTGGGACCCGTTCGAGGACGACATGTATGCCGCGGCCCGTAAAGCCGGGGTGCTGGAAAAGGAACTCCTCGACAAAGCGAAGCCATTTCTCAGCTCGATAAAGCCGCGGCCGGCAGTTTTCGATCGCCACTATGTGAAGAAGCTCGACGGCCATCACGTGAAAAAGGGTAAGAACAAGATGGACCTGGCAGAACAGGTTAGGGCAGACATTCGGGACTTCAAAAAAAGCTCCGGAGCTTCGCGGTTAGTCACGATGTGGTGCGGTTCGACGGAAATTTTTCTTCAGCCGACGGCGGCCCATCAATCGGTGAAGGCGTTTGAAAAAGCTTTATTGGCGAGCGATGAGACAATCGCACCCTCGATGATTTACGCCTACGCGTCGCTGATGGAGGGAGTACCGTTTGCGAACGGCGCGCCGAATCTGACGGTTGATCTGCCGGTGATGCATGAGCTGTCGCGAAAAAATGAAGCTCCAATTTGCGGAAAAGACTTCAAGACGGGACAGACGTTGATGAAGACTATCCTCGCGCCCGGATTCAAGGCGCGACAGATTGGATTGGCCGGCTGGTTTTCGACCAATATTTTGGGCAATCGTGATGGCGAGGTGCTCGAAGATCCGGAGTCTTTCAAGACCAAGGAAGAATCGAAGCTGTCGGTACTGGAGCATATTCTGCAACCGGAACTTTATCCGGAACTGTACGGGAAGTTTACCCACAAAGTGCGCATCCATTACTACCCGCCGCGTGGCGACAATAAAGAAGGCTGGGACAATATTGATATCTTTGGCTGGCTGGGCTATCCCATGCAGATCAAAGTGAACTTCCTGTGCCGGGATTCGATTCTGGCGGCGCCAATCGTGCTGGATCTGGTGTTGTTCATGGATTTGGCTAAGCGGACTTCGGAGTTGCGGGGCATTGGGATTCAGGAGTGGCTGAGTTTCTACTTCAAGTCTCCGATGACGAAGCCGGGGCTTTATCCGGAGCATGATTTGTTTATTCAGCTGATGAAGCTGAAGAATACGCTGCGGCATTTACGGGGCGAGGAACTGATTACGCACTTGGGGCTGGAATACTACGACTGAGTTTTCGTTTCAGCAGGTTGCAAATTGACTCGCAAATACCAAGCGTATCCCGAGAATGCACGGGGAAACTTCTAACGTCGAGGCTGAGTTGTGCATCACTTGCAGGGCGCCAGAACATGAGGCTCCAAGCTTGATAGGGTTTTATGATGGGGATTCTGCGGTTGGCGACCACTGCTACTTCAAGAAGTAGCCAGAAACTCCACATGAGATTGATCTTGCCCTTAAGGCAGTCCGGGCAAATTGCTGTGGGTCGTATCGGTACGCGGGGCCGGACCCTGAAATCAAAGCGAAACTTCGAGAACAGGGCGATATGGATGCGATTGGTAGCCCCCTAGCTGATCGCATTTCTCGCCTCCGCGGACACAGTCCTACCCTCACCAGTTCGGATACTTCGCCCGCAATTGCTCGTATCGTGGCGAGGTGGTGCCGTGATTCTTGTGAAAGTTCAGAATTTGCCGCTCGCGGCCCGTTGGCCAGTTCTGCCCCGGTTCTACTCGCTGCGGCATAGAACCCTCAACCTCACTGAGGTTCTGAATCCGGTCGCGCGACAAAGTAATTCTTCGTCCAGTCGGAGCGACCTCCGCGACAATGTGGTTCTTCTTGCGGACCAGCGAGTCCAGTTCGGCTGAAAAATCCCGGCTCTGCCCCACAAAGTTAACGTAGCGAACTGAGACTGGATGCTCCGGGCGGAAATCTCCACGGGTGGGAACCGGAGCAATTCTTCTGCCCAATGCGAGGCTCGGGTCAAAGTTCGGGCAGGTCTGGTTCTTGCAATGAATGGTGCCATCACGTGTCTGGCGTGCACCGGGCGTGCCGCAGTTGGGACACTCGATGGTGTCCCCGCCACCAAACAAGCTCAACAAGAAATCCAGTAATCCCATAATCCGGTTCCGTGAATTCAGAGCGCTCAAGGGGACGGTTTCGCAAACGAACCTGCGCTTTAGCGCTTAGGTTATTCCATCACACCCATGTACAGGCGGCCGCCCTCTCTCACAGGCTTTTCTGGGGCCGCTGCTTCTGGGCACGGAGAGAAACCGGCAGTCGCGCTCGTGGCGCGCCTCCGACTGGCAACCGTCCCCTTGAGCGCTCTGTCTGATTTTTCTTGCTGCCAAATGAAAAATGGACTCTCGATCTTTCGGTGCCAGATCAGTCGCTGTCGATGGACCATTGATGGCAGTCCATATCCGCGAAGCTCCTGGTAGCTGATCTTGAGGAAGTTCCCTTTCTTATGGCCTCCGAAGACCAGGCTGAGAATCTCCTCGGCGAGCCAGCGATCCAGCAATCGCAGCTGCGACGCGTCGGTCACGTGCTTGAGGTAGTAATCCAGAATCGCTACATTGCGCACGCCCTTCTCGATGGTTTGGCACGCAATCGCAATGAGCGTGCGCGCACGCTCCCGCGGATCGCCAATCTTCTTCCAACGACGGCGACTGCGCCGGAAAGCAAAGCGGAACAAGTTCTGAACCTTCCGCTGCTTATCACGCGACAGCGACACCGAACCGCCGCATTCAAACTGCAGGCCGAGATGACGGAACGCAACGACCGTCTTAAAGTGCATGTCCCGCTCCAATGGCGTCTCTACAAGCACCAGGTCAGCCTGATGGCTGGCTTTTGTGGTCAGCCGGAGTTCGTCCAGAACCTCATGCATTCTCAGTTTGGCAAGCAAGGCCGCTTCACGGTTTGTCGAAAGCAGGAGCAGGTCGTCGGCATAACGGAAGTACGTAACATCGGGAATGTCCTCGACTTGGCGATCCAGGCCTGTCAGATACACATTCGCAAATACGCATGCGCTGGCGCATCCGAAGGGAATGCCAACCGCCGCCCGATGCGCGCCACCTTCATCCTGATAGTCAAAACGGATGCGTTCGGAAACGAGTTCGAACAAATAGTCGTCCGGTGCAATGTGGTTCCCGATTTGCCGCAACAGGATTTCGTGGTTCACCGATGCGAAGTAGTCCGAGATGTCGCACTTCACGACATAAACGGGAGACTGCGCAGAACGCAAGACGGCCCGAATCCGCGACTGACAACGATCCAGGCCATATGTGTTATCACGATATGCAAAGGAAGAAGTTGAGAACCAGGGATGGAGCCGACGGTTCAGCACACGATAGATCAGTAGATCGACGATCCGCTCCTCCCAGGGAGGAATGTAGAGAGTTCGACGTTTGCCGTTGAAGTTGTATTTGAGGCCCACCGAGGGCCGGAAATGAAACCGTTTGTCTCTCAGTTGCTGGTGAATCGCGGCTAGTCCGCTCAGGCCCCGCGCTGCCAGGTCATACAGAGTTCTGCCATCGGTCGATACGTTGAGGGCTTTCCTCCACAGAAAAAGAGGCTTCGTATAAACACGGACAGCGGCCTTGTAGAGTTCGGCCTCGCGATAGACGTCCCGCCAGCGGAGAAGGCGCACAGCGTCGTGGTTAGGCTCCTTGGACACGAGTGCAAAGCAATCTACTCCGAAAGTGCCTTGGGAGCAAGGCTCGACGTGACCCGCGTGACCCGCTGGGTCCGTGGAAAACTTTAGGAATTCTCTACGCCGTCCTGATGCGGTTCTGCCAGTGGGACCAGAGGAACCAGGCGATCCCCGCCCCTAGAGCGACGAGAATCACGGCGTCGAATTTGTGGAGGTATTTTCCGATCACGCGCCAGTTCTCGCCTAGCTTCATTCCCAACCAAGCCAAGCCGAAGCACCAGGGCCATGATCCGAGGAATGTGTAGAGGTGAAAGCGCAGGCGCGGCATGCGCGAGACGCCCGCAGGCAAGGCAATGAAGGTGCGAATAACGGGAAGCAGTCGGCCGACGAAGACGGCGAGATATCCCCAGCGGGCGAAAAAGCGATCGGCCCAATCGAGTTCATGGCGGCCCAGAAAGATCCAGCGGCCGTAACGCTCGACCAGCGGGCGTCCTCCGTAGCTGCCGATTTCGTAGGCGATGAGTGATCCTACATTGCAGCCGATCGCGCCCGCGGTTGCGACCAAAAGCAGTTTCATTGTTCCCTGGAACACCAGATATCCGGCAAACGGCATGATCAATTCCGACGGCAACGGGATGCAGGCGGACTCGATGGCCATGAGGATCACAATCCCGCCGTAGCCAGCCAGAGCAATGAGTGAACTGATGAAACCGAATAGCGCGGTTAGGATTTTTTCAGTCATGGAGTGGCACTTGGCATTTAGTACTTAGCACTTGGTCTGCCCAGGTTCCGGGATCCACTCGTGAACTCAATTGGCGAAGTGCTAAATGCTAAGTGCTGATTCTAGAACGATCCTTCTTGCGTGAACGTGAAACCCGGGAGAGCGGCGCCGACAGCGCTTTTCGTGACCTTGACGCGCACCGTGGGCGCGTCAGGGGCGGTCACCTCGGCCGGACGCAGCACCGCGTACTGGGCAAAGACCTCGTCATAAACCTTGGTGACGAGGTAATCCTGACCGTTTTCGTCTTTGCGCCAGACTTGGCCGAGCTGAATGGTTTTGACCGCCATGGTGTGTCCTCAATTTCAGAGCAGCGAGCTTGAGACTAACGACTTCCAGAGTAATGGGAGCGGAAGTGGGGCGTCAATTGCAGGACGATGCACGACGGGAGATGAACTCCTGGATGCCGCGGTCCGCGGGAGATTCTCAGCCGCGATTCGTCGGGCTTCACTCGACTGGACGCCCGAGGACGGCTGCCCCTACATGGCAGTGCCTGAAATCTTTCTCTTCTTGTTTTGTTAAGATGGCAGGCTGTCTGGGGGAAATGAATGGCGAGAGGAATTACGCCGCGGCGTCCGGCAAGGACTGGACGCCATGAGAGGGTAGGACCGGTTCGAGCACCAGGCGCAACGGGTAAAAAGAGTGCGTCCGTGGTGACCCACCCGTTGAAAAACGCAAAGAGGGGGGCACCCTCGGTTGGAAAACGGTCCCAAGAAAAGAGGAGCGCAGGGGGTGGATACAATCCCCTAGCACCCGACCGGGTCTCCGACATTCTGCAGCGGCTCGATCGGCAATATCCGGACGTGACTTGCGCGTTGACCCATAAAGACGCGTGGGAACTGGTGGTGGCAACCATCCTTTCGGCGCAATCCACTGACGTGCGGGTGAACATGGTAACGCCGGAACTGTTTAAGAAATATCCCACGGTGCAGGATTTCGCGAACCTGGAGCCGCAACAGCTTGAGCCGGATATTCGGTCGACTGGATTCTTTCGGAATAAATCAAAGTCGGTAGTGGGAGCAGCGCGTAGGGTGGTGAGCGAATTCGGCGGCAAGGTTCCACAGAATATGGACGATCTGCTCACCCTGCCGGGAGTCGCGCGCAAGACTGCCAACGTGGTGCTCGGAACGTGGTTCGGTAAATCCGAAGGTGTTGTGGTGGACACGCATGTGCATCGGATTTCGCGGCGGCTAGAGCTGACGAAGAATGACGATCCCAGGAAGATTGAGCAGGACCTGATGGGGATCATTCCTCGCGAGAAGTGGACTCTCTTCTCGCATCAGATTATCTGGCACGGAAGAAAGTTATGCATCGCGCGGTCGCCGAAGTGCGTGGATTGTCCGCTCGAGAACATTTGCCATGCGGAGGATAAGACGTGGAGCACGGTGGAACAGCATAAGGGGGCGAAGGCTTAACAAACCATTCACCACAGAGTCACAGAGGCACAGGGAAAGCTCCAAGACTTTCTGGATCGCTTTCGCTGTGCCTCTGTGACTCTGTGGTGATAAAAGCCCGCTTCCTCACGTCGGCACCTTCAGAATCAAATATCCACCCACCAACGCAAAGATCACATCCGGAGACCACGCGGCCAGAACTGGCGGAAGCTGGCTGATGTTGCCCATGGCCTCGAACAATCCTGACACTACCGAATAAACCGCCGCGATTCCAATCGCTGTGGCCACGCCGGCAACTGCGCCGCGTTTGCCGGCAGAGAGCGAGAACGGGATCGCCAAGAGCGCCATTACAAATGTGATCACCGGAAAGGCGAGTTTTTTTTGCAACTGCACTCTCAAGCGCACCACCTCAAAGCCACTTTGCTGCAGGTCGTGAATGTATTGGCTGAGCTGCTCGTAATTCATTTCCAGGGATTGTTTCACTTCTTTTCGGAAATAGGTTGGCGGTTCGGACACAGCAGTGAAAGTCGAAACGTCAAAGGTGTGAAAGTCCTGCATCGCGGTATTGCGGAACGAGCGCTGCCAACCCTGGGAGCAGACCCAGCGATGCAGGCTGTCGTCCCAATTGGCGCGACCGGCGTAAATACGGTTGACCATCTGAAAAGTTGCTGGATTGAACTGAAATACGGAAAGATCGGCAAACTGGTTTTTGTCGGGGTCGAAAAATTGGTAGTAATAGATGGTGGAGTGCTGGCCGAAAATCCATTTACGGTAGGGATTCAGATACGTCTGGGGCGGCTTGCCTTTGATGGTGTTCAGCAGCGCATCCTGGCGCTTGTTGGCGTGGGGCAAATAAAACTGGTCGGAGAGGAACAGACTGCCCGCCACCAGCACTGCCGCCACCAACACCGGGACGACAATGCGATAGATGCTGATGCCCGTAGCTTTCAGCGCGGTGACTTCGTTATACCGCTGCATCATCCCAAGCGTGATCAAGACCGCCAGCAAGACGCCGTACTGGGCGCTGTTGTACAGAAAATAGGGCGTCACGTTAAGCAGGTACTCGCCCACGATCCACGGAGAAACCTGGTTGCGCAGAATATCGCCCAGCAGTTCAAACACCGTGAAGACCAGCGACAGCATCAGCATCGCGGCCAGCACCAGCGAGAGGTTGAGCACGAAATCGCGCAGCACAAAATCATCCAGGATCATGGGAAAGCTGAGGCGGAAGACGCGGGTTCTGGTGGAGGCCCGTTCGAACGCGTTCTCGGCGGACGCAGACGGGATGAGCAAGGTGCCGCCCTGGATTCTTGCCTTCAGCGATGCCCAGGTGCCTTTGAGCGCGGCAATTTCAAAAGGACGGCGTTCCGACCGCCATAGCAGAAATACCCCGGCCACCAGACCCACAATATTTGCCAGCCATACGCCCAGCCCGGCAGAGATTCTTCCCTGCCTCGCGAGCGAGACGCCGGTCAGCGAAACGAAGTAGTAGGCGAAAACCAGAATGATGGTCAGAACAAATCCGGCTGACTTGCCACCTTTCTTGGCGGAAAGGCCGAGAGGAAATCCGACCAGAGCGAGGACGATGCATGCGGTCGGCAAAGCAAAGCGGCGGTGAAACTCGATCCAATACCAGCCTGCGATGACCGGGTTCTTCTTGGTCCGCGCGATCTGAGACAACTGAAAAGTAGGGATTTGAGCCAGCGACGAAGGCGGCTGATCTTTAGTGGCTCCGCCCTCCGGGAGCGTAATGGGCAAGTCAGTTTCTTCGAAGGTGGAAATCTGATATTTGTCCGGCGAGGTGGGGTCGCTTTCATGCAGAGATCCATTTATCAGATGCAGGTGCAGCGTGTTCTTGCTCTCGCTGACCAAGATTCCCTGCTCTGCCAAAGTAATTTTGGGAGCTCCGGGAGTGCTGGTGTCGGCGATGAACACGCCTTTCCAGATGGCCGCGCCTTGTGCGCTTTTTACGTCGTTGACGTAGAGAACCTTTTTCGGAAAGCCCTCATAGAAAACTCGCGGCTGGATTTCAAACGAAACCTGCGATCCTTTCAGCCGGTCTTGCAGCCGGGAAAGCGCGGCTTGCGAGCGAGGAGCGAGATAGACATTGTTGGCCAGGGCAAGCAGCCAGGCGGCCAAGAAAAAGATGGAAAGAATGCGCAGGAAATTCCAAACGCCGACGCCGCTGGCCTTCATGGCGGTAATCTCACTATCGGCGGCGAGGCGGCTGAGTCCGATGAGGATGCCGATCAGCACTCCGGCGGGTAGGGTTAGGGTGAGCGCCTCGGGGACGGTGAGGAAGAACAGCTCTGCGGCGCTGGGAAGCGGCGCACTATTGCGGACGACGAGTTCGAGAATCTGCCCGAGTTCACGAGTGAAGATGATGAAAGTAAAAATTGCCGTTCCGAGGAGAGCGTGCGAGGTAACTTCTCCGAGGATGTAGCGAGTGAGAATGCGCATGGGGCGATTAGCTGGAGTCTAGCATGGGTAGAGAGAGTGGGCCGCGCAGGTGCGGATCAATATCCGCCTTTCTTATTCACCAATGCGAGTAATGGCTGGCCGTTTAAGTAGCGGCGCAGATTTTCTGAGAACAGCATATAGTGGCGTTCCCAAAGTTTCTCGGTCATGCCGGCGGTGTGGGGTGTAATCAGCAAGTTTTCGAGATCCCATAGCTGGGAATCCGAGGGCAGTGGTTCCTGCTCGAAAACATCCAGCGCTGCGCCTCCAATCTTGCGTTCGCGCATGGCCTCGGCCAATGCAACCTCGTCGATAAGGGATCCGCGACCTACGTTGATCAGGCAGGCATTGGGTTTCATTTTTGCGAGTTGTTGGCGGCCAATCATATTTTGGGTTGCGGGCGTCACAGGAGCGGCCAGAACCACGTAGTCGGAGCGGGCTAGCAGTTCGTTGAGATCAGAAGTGGGCAGAACTTCGTGCACGGACTCGGGCCTTGGGTTCTCCGGGTGCTCGCGGATAGCGATGACATTCATGCCTAGCGCGGCGGCGTGTTTGGCTACTGCGCGTCCGATGCTGCCAAGGCCGACGAGGCCAAGGGTTGCTCCGGCGATTTCCCGAGGACGCTGGCCGGCGCGCCACGCGATTTCCTGTCCCCACACGTGCTGCTTCTGAAAGCGGACCGCCTGCGGAATTTTCTTGGCCAGGGCAAAGATGAGCGCGATTACGTGCTCGGCAACGACTGGCCCGTGAACCTCGCGGGCATTGGTGAGGACCACATCACTATTCACGAATTCGGGGAATAGAAACTGGTGTACCGCAGCCGAGGGAGAGTGAATCCACCGGAGCTTTCTAGCTGCTTGAAGCTGTTCGGGGCGGAGGGCGAAGGTGAAGGCGATTTCGGCGTCGGAGATATCGTTCTCAAAGTTCTCAAAATCGTCGATCCGAACAATTTTGAGTTGCGGGAAATCCCGTGTGAGTCTTTCAGAGAACCATTGCGGGGCGATCCATAGATCGAGGCGGTGGGGAGTTGCTATCAGAACCTTCATGGCTGCATTAGAACAAAATGGGCGCCTTCGTCCGTGCATCCCAGACTCCCGGCTCGCTCCGGCAGGCTGTGCGCATCCAGGGCTAGGTCTTAGATTTTTCTAGCCTGCCGAAGTCCTTTTCAACCTTAGATCCGTCCCCGTCATTTCCTTTGGTTCGGCCACTTCCAGCATCCCGAGAATAGTCGGCGAAATATCCCGCAGGGATCCGCCGGACTTCAGCGTGAATTGTTTCGCGTTTTCTGCCACCACGATGAACGGGACTGGATTGGTGGTGTGATAGGTGTGCGGGCCGCCAGTTACCGGATCAATCATCATTTCCGCGTTGCCGTGGTCGGCGGTAATCAGCATGGCTCCGCCTCTGGCGCGGACGGCGAGTTCGACGCGACCGAGGCAGGCGTCCACGGTTTCTACGGCTTTGATTGTCGGTTCGAGTTTGCCGGAGTGGCCGACCATATCGGCATTGGCAAAGTTAACCACCATGACGTCAAAACTACCGCCCTCGACGGCTTTCACCACTGTGTCGGCGATTCCGGCGGCGCTCATTTCTGGTTTCAAATCGTATGTGGCGACCTTCTGCGATGGCACGACCGTGCGTTCTTCGCCGGGAAACGGCTGCTCGACGCCGCCGTTGAAGAAATAAGTCACGTGCGCGTACTTTTCGGTCTCGGCGACGCGCAGGTTGCGCATGTTTCTTTGTCCCATCACGTTGGCGAGGATGTTATCCAACGATTCGGGCGGGATGACAACAGGCAGGGTGAACTTCTTGTCGTATTGGGTCATGCAGACGTAGCGCAGGTTCTTGGGGACACGGACGCGAGGAATCGCTGCGTCGAGATCTTCTGCGTCTTGGAGGTCGCGTCCGGCTTGCTCGTTGAGGCTGCTGTTCCGGGTAAGGGCGCGGGTCATCTGACGAACACGATCGGCTCGAAAGTTGAAACAGATGCAGGAGTCGTCGTCGCGAATGGTGCTGAGCGGCTGGCCTTGGGCGTCCGTGCAAACGAATGGCACGATGAATTCGTCAGTGACGCCTTTGTTGTGTGAGTCCTTCACACCTTGAACGGCGTCGGCGTATTTGCCTCCCTCGGCTTCGCCGAAGACCATCGCACTATAGGCTTTCGCGATGCGCTCCCAGCGGCGATCGCGGTCCATGGCGTAGTAGCGTCCGGCGACGGTGGCGATTTTGCCGGTGTTGTATTCGCGCATGGCCTGCTGAAGTTGTTCGAGGTATCCAGCGCCGTTGGTGGGGAGGGTGTCGCGGCCGTCCATGAAGGCGTGGACGAAGACGCGCTCAACTTCATTTTGCTTGGCCATTTTCAGTAGCGCGTGGAGATGAGTTTGATACGAATGCACCCCGCCGTCAGAAAGCAGGCCGAAGAGATGAAGCTGGCGGCCGCCAGTGCGGGCGTTCTTCATCGCGCTCAGCAGGACGGGATGGTGGAAGAATTCACCGTTCTGGATCATCAACTCGATGCGGGTCGAATCCATGTGGACGATGCGTCCGGCGCCGATGTTCAGGTGGCCGACCTCGCTGTTGCCCATTTGATTGTCCGGCAGCCCGACATATTGACCGCTGGTGTGAATCAGCGTGTTGGGATACTCACGCAGCAGGCGGTCGTAAACCGGCTTGCGAGCGAGGGCGATGGCGTTGGCTTTGGTCTCGGCGCGGTATCCCCAGCCATCGAGGATGATGAGCATTAGGGGTTTGGGATGGGGCATAAGTACAGCTTTTAGCTGTTAGCTCCTAGCTCTCAGCTGTCAGCTCTCAGCCTTCAGCTATCAGAAAACTTCCTGGCCGCGGATTTTATGCAGATGAACGCGGAGTTCCTTCGTACAGAAATCTTACAGCCAAGCCGCTCAAATCTATTGCTTTGGTTTCTTGGCCTTATCTTGCTCTTGCTGAGCGAGGTTCGAAGTGAATTCATCCATCTTTTGCATCATGTCACCAATTCTTCTGCGTCCTATTTCGCCTCCGAGTTGCATGCCCTCTTGCATCATGGCGGGCTGTTCTCGTTGCAGCTTCTGACCCACCGGAGATGAATAGAAGGCCAGTATGGCGTCCAGGTCTTCTTTGGTCAGGTGCCTCTGATAGATCGGAACCATCGCATCCAGCATTTCATCAATCGGCATATCGCTGAACAAGCTGTCTGCGAACTTGTCCACCTCGGCAAGCTGCTCCGGGTTTGCATTAGGAACCTTCTGCTTGAATCCTTGCTCGGCGCCGAGCCTTGCTTGCTTGCCTACGCCATCAAAATACTGCTTTAGCTGCGCTCTGAGGTGCAGGAGATCCATGAACTTAAGAACGTCTTCTTTGGTCGGAGACGGGCTGTTTTGAACGTTCGTCTGGGAAAGAAGAAACGCCGAAGGTAGGCACAGAAGAAGAGTCAGACAAAACAGTTTCCGCATAGCTTTCTCCTTAATTCGTTGCCGCTGGTCGTCCTCAGCCTTTGTAATTCAGCGCCTTCAATCCTAAAAACCTCGCCCCACTTCCCAACTCCTCCTCAATCCTTAGCAACTGGTTGTACTTGGCAACGCGGTCGGTACGGGAGGCGGAACCTGTCTTGATCTGGCCGGCACCCGTCGCTATCGCCAAGTCGGCGATAAAAGTATCTTCGGTTTCACCGGAGCGGTGGGAGATTACGGAGGTGTATCCGTTGCGGCGGGCGAGGTCGATGGCGTCGAGGGTTTCGCTGACGGTGCCGATCTGGTTCACCTTGATAAGAATGCTATTGGCGACGTGCTTGTCGATTCCCTCTTGCAGGAATTGGACGTTGGTGACGAAGAGATCGTCGCCTACCAGCTGGATTTTGCCGCCGAGTTCTTTGGTCAGGTTCTGCCAGCCGTTCCAATCGTTTTCGGCGAGGCCGTCTTCGAGAGAAACGATAGGATAATCATTCGCCCACTTTGACCAGAAGCGAACCATTTCTTCAGAACTCTTCGCTGATTTGTCGGACTTCTTGAAGACGTATTTGCCGTCCTGGAAAAACTCGCTGGCAGCGGGGTCGAGAGCGACGGCGATTTCCTCGCCGGGCTTGTATCCAGCTTGCGTGATGGCTTCTAGGACGACTTCGATGGCTTCGACATTCGACTTCACCGATGGCGCGAAGCCGCCTTCGTCGCCGACGGCGGTGTTGTAGCCGCGTTTCTTCAGCACGCCTTTGAGGGTATGGAAAACTTCGACGCCCCAGCGCAGAGCATCGGAAAACGATTCGGCGCCGACGGGCATCACCATGAATTCCTGGAAGTCCACGTTGTTGTCAGCGTGGGCGCCGCCGTTAAGGATGTTCATCATGGGCGTGGGCAGGATGCTCGCGCCGGCGCCGCCGAGGTAGCGATACAACGGAAGCTGGTAGGAGTTCGCCGCCGCACGAGCTGTCGCCATCGAGACCGAGAGAATCGCGTTTGCGCCCAGGCGTCCTTTATTCTCAGTGCCGTCGAGTTCGATCATCTTTTGATCGAGGGTGCGCTGATCGGCGGCGTCGAAGTTTGCCAGCGCGTCGGCGATTTCGCCGTTGACGTTTTCGACTGCTTTCAGTACCCCCTTTCCCAGATAATTTTGCTGGTCGCCGTCCCGGAGTTCGACGGCTTCGTGCTCCCCCGTGGAAGCGCCGCTGGGAACAATGGCCCGACCTATTGAGCCGTCTTGCAACCAAACTTCTGCTTCTACCGTAGGATTGCCGCGTGAGTCGAGGACTTGTCTAGCGCGAATTTCAGAAATATTGCTCATGGACGGCTTTCTCTCCTCAGAAATGGAATCGGATTCAGGGACCCTGTTCGGAAGCCGCCAACCCAAGTTAAAGGTTAGGCGTTGTCCGGTCAGGTATCCGACACCTGTATAAGTTTTGGCCATGTGTGTTCGGGAACCTGCGATTATAAATGATGCAGCATCGCGCCACGGTTGAGCGAAAGCTCGACGGACAGCCGAGGGCGGCTGTCCCCCCACAAAAAGTCCCCCACTCGCGGCGCCGTGTACCCCACTCACTTCGATAAAAACTCAGTGCGCGAGCGACATGAGTTCCTCCTCCGGCAAGAGCAGCAGTTCCATCCAGCCTTCCATGGGGAGAGCATCCACGGGAAGGCGGTTTTGCCAGAGACTGAAGCGGAGACGTAGTTTAGTCGCTGCGGGACTGGCCTCGGCTGCTGAAGACTCGCGGGGCAAAGCGTAGAGTAAGGCCAGCGGCAACTTGAATTCGAAATTCCGCGCCAGGGCTACGGTGGCGTCACTGTTCCGAGGGAATGCGTCTCCATTGTCGGAAATCTTCCAACTTGAAATCTTGGCGTTTGAAACTTCTGCATTCAGGCGCACGGCGCGGCGAGGGCGGGTGGCGCTGTCTGCCCATGATTCAAGGTTTACCACGATCTCGAAATCGCCTTCGAGAGGCTGCTCGGCGAAATCCATGCGGCCGTACACGTTCGCTTCGTCAATGCCGGCGTAAATCGAATCCAGCAGAAAGACTTTGCCGTGCATGGCTCCAGAACGGCGGTCGGCAGTATAGAGCGCGGCGCCCATCCATTCAAAATAGCGGACTATCTCGCCGGTAATGCGGGGATGGATGTAATGAGTCTGCGGCAGAAATGATGGGCGAACGGTGCCAGCCATGATGGGCTGCGCTAGATAATCGGGAGGCGTTGCTCCCAGCGCCTGGTAAACGTTCGAAAGATGCTTACGGTAGAGTTCGTCGAATTCGCGGTCGTTGGCGGAGTGGTGCTCGGGGCCGTACCACCAGTTCCAATCGCTGCCTTCGGCAATCAACAATTCTTCGAGCGCCAGATTGCGTTGTTGCTCTGAACAATCGTGTGCGGCTTGGGCGTAGAAATTGCGCGCGTGGTAGAGGTAGTCCCACGAGCGATTATCTTCGAGGGCGCCGATCCAAACATTGAAGTTGGCGTGAATCCAGGATCCGGGAACCAGCGAGTTAAGGGTATTGGGATTGCGGTGGCGTTCGATAGCCTCAGAAACGGTGACGGCTTCGATGGAGGGGTCGTTTTGCAGGGCATCGTAGAAACCGCGGAGGAATTCGCGGCCTGATTCGGGGAAATACTCCCATGCATTCTCGCCGTCGAGGATGACTGGCATGACGGCGTCTTTGCCCTGCCTTAGAACCGGCTGCGCGGATTCCTTAATGTTATGGATTAAGTGTGCAGCGGCTTCGGCGGGAGGCATGCCGGAATAGACAAATCCGATCAGGTCGGAGATGGCGTGATCGCGGAAGATCATATTCATGCGGGTCTGACCGTTTTCGTAACGGTGCGCGGTGTAGAGCTTTTCGGCAGAGGCGTCGGGCAGGCGACCACCGCCATCACGCATGAATGACATGCCGAGAGTCCGCGATAAGACGCCTTCATCGGTGGCCATCCATTGCACACCGAGGGAGGCGGCGATCGCCAACACTTCTTCTGAAACGCTGCCTTCGGAGGGCCAGACTCCTTTGGGGCGCACACCGAAGACCTTTTCATGCAAGTCGAGTCCGCGCTGGAGCTGCTCTTTGGCATCTTCGGGATGACGGAAGCGGTTCTGCGGCAAGGGCAAACCAGGCGTTGAAGCCGCACCGGCGTTGGTGTCACAGACCAGCGGCAGGATGGGATGATAGAAAGGCGACGTCGAAATTTCTATTCTTCCCGCCTTGGCGGCATCGAGATGAGCGGGCAGAACCTTGCTGATCAGTGCACGCTGGCGGCTGATCACAAGGTTCTGATCTGCGAGCGAGTAGCTGCGCCCCTTGCTGACTAACGCGGCGATCTCGGGTTCGCGGAGAAAGAATTCATCAAACCATGCGAGTTGGGAAAGCACCTGAAGGTCGGTGAAGTCTTGGGGCTGGAAATACCTTTCCGCCCGCTCCGGCGCTGACCCGGTGCTCTGATAGCGGTCCCATAGTTCGGCATAGCGGGGATAGCGTCCGATCAAGTGTTCCCGATTCGCCTGAAAGAGATATTGCAGGGCAAAGCGGCGCTCATCGGCGGTCAGATCGCCGGCTGGACGGGCCGCTACGCGGAGGAAAGGGTCGTGCGCCGTGCCTTCTGCATAGTCTTGAATCTGGGTGATCAGGGAAGGAACCAGGTTGAAGGTCTGATGAACGTTGGGAAACTCTTCCAGTAATTTCACCATCCCGTAGTAGTCTTTAAGCGCGTGCAAACGGGTCCAGGGCAGGCGGTACTCTCCGGTGACCAGGTCTTTGTAGAAAGGCTGATGCTGGTGCCAAAGCACAACAACGCGGAGAACAGGCATCGGTGGCGGGATTCCTGATTAGAGTGAGTTTGGTAGAAAGTCTAGCATGGACGGAATTGCAGATTGCAGATTTTCGATTAGAGATTGCGGATTGAGAGATGGCACGCGCTATATCTAAAGACAATCTGCAATCTGAAATCTCCAATCTGAAATCGCATCCTATTGACGTGTCAGGAGACTTCTGAACCTTCACTAAACAATGGAAACTAAAGCTCCAATCGCGGCTCCGGTGCGTCATGACGTCTCGCTGCTTTCGGCGGACGATCTTTACTTGTTTAACGAAGGCCGGAATTATCGTGCCTATCGGCATTTGGGAGCGCATCCGGCGACGTTTAACGGAGAGAGTGGGACTTGTTTCAGCGTATGGGCGCCCAACGCTCGCAAGGTTTCAGTAATTGGCAGCTTTAATAACTGGAATCAGAATACGCACAAGCTGGAGCCGCGAGGGTCTTCGGGGATATGGGAAGGGTTCATTCCCGGCGTGGGCAAGGGATCGCTGTACAAATTCCGCATCGTCTCGCATAGTCACGGTCATGTCGGCGAGAAGGCGGACCCGTTCGGGGTTTATCACGAGCAGCCGCCGCGAACTGCTTCGGTGGTGTGGGACTTAAATTATCAATGGGCGGACCAGGAGTGGATGAAAACACGCGGCTCGCGGCAGTCGCTGCACTCCCCGATTTCAATTTATGAACTTCACCTCGGTTCCTGGATGCGGATGCCTGAAGAAGGCAATCGTTCGCTTACCTATCGTGAAGCCGCGCCGCAGCTGGCCGAGTATGCGGAGCGCATGAAATTTACGCACATCGAACTGCTGCCGATCATGGAGCATCCGTTTTACGCGTCGTGGGGATATCAGACGACAGGATATTTCGCTCCGACTTCGCGTTACGGGACGCCGCAGGATTTCATGTACTTTGTGGATTACCTGCATCAACACGGAATTGGCGTGATTCTCGACTGGGTGCCATCGCACTTCCCTTCTGACGCGCACGGCCTGGCATATTTCGACGGCACGCATCTGTTCGAGCATGCGGACTGGCGTAGCGGATTTCACCCCGACTGGAATACGTACATCTACAACTACGGGCGCAATGAAGTGCGCAGCTTCTTGATGTCAAGCGCCATGTTCTGGCTGGATGAATTCCATGCCGATGGCCTGCGCGTGGATGCGGTTGCGTCCATGCTTTATCTCGATTATTCACGGCGTGAAGGCGAGTGGATTCCCAACAAGTACGGCGGAAGAGAAAATCTGGACGCGATTGAATTTCTGCGGCAACTCAATCACGAAGCCTACAGCGAACATCCTGACATTCAGACTTATGCCGAGGAATCCACGGCGTGGCCAATGGTTTCACGGCCAACTTACGTTGGTGGCCTCGGCTTTGGGATGAAGTGGGACATGGGTTGGATGCACGACACGCTGGCGTATTTTTCTCATGACCCGATTCACCGGCAGTTTCACCATCATTTGCTTACGTTCCGAATGCTGTATGGGTTCTCAGAAAATTTTGTTCTGCCGCTTTCGCATGATGAAGTGGTACACGGCAAGGGATCGTTGGTCGGCAAGATGCCGGGGGATGAGTGGCAGAAGTTCGCCAACCTGCGTCTGCTCTATGGATACATGTTTGCGCAGCCGGGGAAAAAGCTATTGTTTATGGGCGACGAATTCGGGCAAGTGCGCGAGTGGGGACACGATATGAGCCTGGAGTGGCACGTGCTGCAATTTGGTGTGCACAAAGGGGTGCAGAACTGGGTGGAGCAACTGAATCGGCTCTATCAGAGCGAACCGGCCCTATACGAACTTGATAACGAACCGGAGGGATTTGAGTGGGTGGATTGCAACGATACTGGGGCCAGCGTGATTTCGCTGCTGCGCAAAGGCAAGAAGCCGGAAGACACGATTCTGGTGGTGTGCAATTTCACTCCGGTGCCGCGCGATGGCTATCGCATTGGAGTTCCATTCGGCGGCTTCTGGCGAGAAATTCTAAACAGTGATGCGCTGGAGTACGGCGGCAGCGGAATGGGGAATCTGGGGGGCAAAGAAGCTGACGCGGTGTCCACGCATGGGCGGCCTTATTCCTTGTCGTTGAGCCTGCCGCCGCTGGGGATAGAGTTCTTCAGGCGATAGGAAGCCCCGTCGTTTCGAATCTCCATCCCACAAATCTAGGCGCCGGTTAGGAAGCCTTTCGACCTTCGCTCTCCAGCATCCGCAAAATCACCAGGGCATCTTTGATTGCCTGCTCTTCCGCCGGATGGCCCCCCTGCCGCGCAATGGTTTCCAGGCGATTTGAGATTGCGGTTTTTGCTGTATCCATCCGAGCCTGTAGTTTTTCGTGGTCGAATTCGAGCAGCGCCTCTTGCACAGGCTTCTGCCACTCCGGGTACGCAAGGACATCTGCTTCCTTTGCAGTTTGCGTTCTCATTTCAGATTCCATGTCTGCAATGCCGGCCAATTCCTGCGCGGTTGGATTGAGTTCTTGCCAAGGGAGGCGGTACGATGGCCATCGGATGATGTTCAGGCGCGCCGCCGCTCACCACGGCTGCGCCGCCACGCCACACGACTGTAACGTAGTCGTACTATTTGACTGCACCACTGCCAGCTTTTAAACCTCCGCTTCCGTAATGCAGTTTGGGCCTTGGCGTGATCGTGCTAGCCTCTCTCCTGCAGTAGCAATGCCTTCCCCTCGTTGCTGCCGGCTCGGCACTCATTTACAGTTCTTGCATGCCCAGCACTACCGGAGAAAGATTTGAGCGCGCAGTTTCCATCATGGCACGGTTGCGCGGGCCGGGCGGATGTCCGTGGGACCGCGAGCAGACCTTTGACTCCATCAAACCGTATACGTTGGAAGAGGCGTACGAAGTTCTGGAAGCGATTGATAATCGCGACTGGGATGAACTGCGAGGCGAACTGGGCGATCTGTTGCTGCAAGTACTGTTCTATTCGCAGATGGCGCAGGAGGAGAACAAGTTTTCCATTGACGAAGTGCTGGAGCGGCTTTCCACCAAGCTGGTAAACCGGCATCCGCATGTGTTTGGGGATGTGACGGCCGAGACTTCGGCTGACGTTCTGCGTAACTGGGAAGCTATCAAGGCGCAGGAAAAAGAGAAAGAGAAGAAGAAGCGGCAGGAAGCGAGCGGGGGCAAGGCGGCAAAGGCCGACCCTGCGGAATCGGTGCTGGCGGGAGTTTCGTCGGCGATGCCGGCGTTGCTCGAAGCGCACAAACTGAGTTCGCGCGCGGCGCATGTTGGGTTCGATTGGCCGGAGATTGGCGGGCTGTTCGAGAAGCTTGACGAGGAAGCGACGGAACTGAAGCATGAGCTGCAACCGCTTCCTGCGCCTCCCGCGAAACCCGTGGGCAGAGCAGTGGCGGGGTCGGGCAAGCCGCAGGTCCCCGAAGGGCTTCGGCATCGCCTGGAAGAAGAAGTCGGAGACATGTTTTTCGTGCTGGTGAATATTGCGCGATATCTTTCGCTTGATCCGGAGTCGGCGCTGAAGAAGACGAATCGGAAATTCAAGCGCCGGTTTCAATGGATGGAGGAGCAACTTCGTGCTGGCGGCCGTACTCCGCAGCAGGCGACTATGGGCGAACTGGAATTGCTGTGGCAACGGGCGAAACAGGAGGAACGAGAACCTGCTCCCAGTTCGAAATAGCAATCCCTAACCCCCATGAAGGTCGAAGCCGTCACCATCCGCGAACTGCGCATGCCGCTGAAGTATTTCTTTGAGACCAGCTTTGGCCGCACGGAAAGCCGCCGCGTACTGCTGGTGACAGCGCATTGCGAGGGGGGGGACGGGTGGGCTGAGTGCGTGGCCAGCGATGCGCCGTTTTTCAGCTACGAGTGGATTGAAACCGCCTGGTTGACGATCCGCGAATTTCTCGCCCCGGCGATTATTGGCGCAAAGATGTCGCAAGCTCGAGAGTCGGCGGCGCTGATGTCTCGGGTGCGCGGACACAACATGGCCAAAGCGGCGCTCGAGAATGCACTCTGGGATGTGGAGGCCCGTCAGAAACAGCAGCCGCTATGGAAGCTGTTAGGCGGCACGCTGAACGAGATCGCGTGCGGCGTTTCCATCGGTATACAAGACTCGCACGATCAACTGCTCGACAAGATCGACACCGAGCTTCACGCCGGTTATCAGCGAATCAAAGTGAAGGTGAAGCCTGGCTGGGACCTGGAAGTGCTGAGCAAGATTCGCGAACGCTGGCCGAGTGTCATGCTGAGTTGCGATGCCAATTCTGCCTACCGCCCCAGCGACCTGGAACATCTGCGAAAGTTTGATGAGTTTAGGCTGCTGATGATCGAGCAGCCCTTGTGGGACGACGATATTTACCAGCATTCCAGGCTGCAGCGCGAGTTGAAGACCTCCATTTGCCTGGACGAGTCCATTCGACAAGTGCGGGATGCCGAGGAGGCCATTGATCTGGGAGCCTGCCGCATCATGAACATCAAGACCGGCCGCGTCGGAGGATTCTCCGAAGCGATTGCCATCCATGATCTTTGTCAGAAGCACGGCATCCCTGTGTGGTGCGGGGGGATGCTCGAGACCGGCATTGGGCGCGCGCACAACGTTGCGCTTTCGACTTTGCCCAATTTCCGGCTGCCGGGGGATGTTTCGGCGTCGAAGCGTTACTGGGCGGAGGACATTGTGGCGCCGGAGATCGAGGTGAGTCCGCAAGGAACCATTCCGGTGCATGACATCACGGGCACTGGTTACGAGGTGAAGACGGAGTTGATTCAGAAACTCACGGTGAGGGCGGAAACGATTCGGTAAAGGGGTCCTGAAAATGTTCATTCGCGAAAGAAGCCGGCGTTTGAAGCCGCCCTTGGTGACAGCGGTTACGTGGCGATAAAGTCGTTTGCCTGCCCAGTCAGCGGTTACAGCAGAGGTTCTTGTCTTGATCTGACTTGGGGGCGGTTTGCTGTCACTTCCGCTTCGCCGTCCCTGCCTGCTCAGCCGCGAGTTCTTTGTGCAGAAGCTCGACTCCCTGGGCGAAGGTTAGATTTGCCGGGACGGGATAGAAATCGGAAAACACGTCACTGGAGTGGATCGCCAGGCTCTTGAAGAGAAAAAATTTTCCCGTAAACGAAAGCTCCATGCGGGTCAGTTCCCATTCGTGATTGTTCACGTTGGCTTGCTGCACCAGAAAATGTCCGCCGTGATCGAGGTGGCCAAGGATGCCCCATCCGAATGCAACCTGCCTCTCCAGGGTGGCGTCAATCTCGGCCATTCGGTTGGCCGTGGTGTCGATCAGCACGTGGCCATGCATCCCGGTAAGTACCTGTTCTTCGCGGGAAGGAGGGTCGTAGCTCGGATTCGGGCGGAATTTCAAGCGCACCAGCGTGGCGCCGGGCTTGCCTACTCCGGCTGAGCCGGGCTCGGTGCCATCGGCTTCGTAGAGAAAAGCGTCGGGCAGAGCTTTGACGATTTTCATGGTGCGCTCGGCGTCTTCCTGCTCCTGTCTTCGTTTGCGGGCGAGTTCTTCGGGATTGCGTAAGTAACTCTGCAGGCGAGCGTCCTCTGCCTGTTGCTGCTGCGGGGTCAGCGGGTGTCCATCCTGTTCAATGATCATGCCGGCAGCGGCGTCGCGGGTCTCGACGATCAACTTGGTCTGCCAGGTATGAGTGGTCTTTCGTTGGTCCTTAAACATGAAATGCGCGTGGTCGTCGGCGTTCTGGCGGACTTCGTTCTGGACGGCACGGCGGACGAGGTCGGCGGGCGTACCCGCAGAGGACTGGGGGTTTGCGACCGCCGCGTACAGCGCGCAGACAATGACCAGGGGTTCCGCCACTAATAGAAGACGCACGCATTGGGGTCGCATGAGCAGCACACTACTATATTAGTTGAAGGCCACTCGCCTGCAGCGTATGATGCGTTGTCCGTCAGACAGTGGTTTCCCGCTGCAAAGCCTTTTGACGGGCGTCCGAAAGGCGGGTCCGTTCCAGTTCGTGGAAAAATTAAGGAGAAACTAGTCATGCGCAAACTCATGCTTGTAGTGTGCTCGTTAGTTTTGTGCGTAAACGTCTCCATGGCCCAGAAGATCGCGTCCCAATGGAAGTGTGATGCCAAGGCCGCCGACGAACACAGCATCGCCGTGCCAGACAAGGACGGCCATGCCTACCACATTAGCCAGGGAAAGTGCGCGCCCGAAAAAGGCGCCATGGGCGCCGTGAAAGAGCAAGAAGGGACATGGACGGAGTTTGATGAAATCGCCGGCGCCTCGATCAAGAACCACGGAGTGTTCGTGGTCACGCTGGCCAGCGGCGATAAGGTTTTCTACGACTATCACGGAACCCAAACCTCGAAAGACGGAAAAATGGAGGCAGGGACAAACACCTGGACTCTGGGAGGCGGCACCGGCAAATTCACGGGTGTGAAGGGAGAAGGCGGGTGTAAGGGCAAGGGGGACTCGGACGGTTCTTCCACCTGGAATTGCAATGGCACGTACTCTGTGGGCCATTAGCCTTTTCGGTTGATGCGTATTCGAGCCGCTCTTCGGAGCGGCTTTTTTTCCGCGTCCGCGGTCGCTAGCCCGCTTTTTCGAAGAATAAACCGCCCGTAGCGGACGTTATGGGGCCATTGGCGCTGTCGACACTTACTGCTGGGAGCTGGAATGATTTACAATCCAATTCTCTGCTGACTTGCGCCGTTTCAATGGAGGTTTGTTCATGAGCACGCCCACATCGGGGGAATTTGCCCACATTGGCAAGTCGGTATTCATCAAGGGAGAACTGTCTGGTAGCGAAGACATTTACGTGGACGGCCAGGTCGAGGGGAATATTCACCTCAGCGGAAATAATCTGACCATTGGCCCCAACGGCCGGGTGCGGGCAAATATTTCTGCCAAGAACGTGACCATTGGGGGAACGCTCGACGGCAACATTGTGGCCGGCGAACGCACCGAGTTTCGCAAGACTGCGGTTGCCAATGGTGATGTACAGACCAAGCGAATTGCCATCGAGGATGGCGCCTTCTTCAAGGGGAAGTTGGAGATTGTAGCGGACAGCAAGCCTGTGTCCAGCGCCGGTGCGGTGGCTGCTTCGGCGGCATCGGCTGGCACGTCGGGTGGCGGCGCTTCCGAACGGAACAAGTGATTTGGATTGTTGCCGGTGATTCTGGCAGCACGGTCTGGCGGTTATGGGATCTGCAGCAAGCAACCTCATGAGATTCTTTCGCGGCACGCAGGACTCGGCTCCGGCCCAAAAAGCTCAGGAACGGCTGACTCGGCGGTCCAGCGCACTGGCGGAACTTTCCCGAGTCTTTACTTCCGAAGAAACACTTTGTGTGCTGGACATTGGCGCGACTTCTGCGACGAACATCCGTTTGTTCACCGAACGCGGGCACCGCATCTACAGCGAAGATCTGCTCGAGGCCTCTACTGACCCGGCCCTGCGCAGCCATGACGAGCAAGGGCTGCCGGTGCTCGACAGCAAGAAATTCCTCGAAGAAAACCTAGCCTACGCCACCGGGCAATTTGATGTCGTGTTCTGCTGGAATCTGGCTGACTACATGGACGAGAGTCTGGTGAAACCGGTGGTCGCGCGGCTGTGGACGGTGATGAAGCCTGGGGGAATGTTGCTGGCTTTCTTTCATACTCGCGAGGCTGGGCCGGATGCGCCTTGCTTTCGTTATCACATCTCAGGGAAAGACACGCTGGAGATGCAGGCGATCTCGACTAAACAGGGGCAGCGGAAGGAATCGGTGAACGCTGCGGGAACCAGGCCTTTTACGCTGCAGCGAGTTTTCAATAACCGGCATATCGAGAATTTATTTCGAGATTTCGGTTCGATCAAGTTTTTTCTTTCCCGGGATAACATTCGCGAAGTGCTGGTGGTGCGGTAAGCGGCGTAAGATCAAAAGCGTCGAGCTGCGCTCGACCAACGGCCGAGGACGGCTGTCCCCACACAATCAAAATCTGTCAGAGCCTAGCGCGTCATTTTTACGAAGTGCCGCGTGATCGCTGGAGTTTTTTCCAACAACGACAGCACTGGTTTGCGCACTACACCGGGCCAGCGGAGGAGGTTGCGCAGGCTCGACGAAGCGCGGAAGACGGGTGACAGGCGAGTCTGGTACAGGCGGGTATAGTCCGCGGCCGCTGACTCGAGAGAACATTCATTGCGGAAAAAGCGGGAGAGGCATTCGGCCGCCAGATCGCCGCTGCGCAAGGCGAGCGAAATGCCGTCGCCAATGAAGGGGTCAACAAAAGTGGCGGCATCGCCCACCTGGAGCATTCCGTTTTGTGTTGGTTCCGGTGGGTGAAAGACCAGAGGCGATGTTGTGACGGGGTCCATCATTGGCTGTGGCTTCCAGTTCAGGCTTCGCTCGCGCAAGGCGGGATGGAGTTCCAATATTTTCGTCAGATCAGTTGCAATGTCGGCGCGAACCATAGCACAGGCGTTTACTACTATCGCTGCGCCGTTCTGACTTGGAAGGCTGACGGCTTGGACGCCGCAGTATCCGCCTTCGAAAAAATAAAGGTCCACAGAAGGAGACGCGGCGACCTCGCGGAAGTGGGCTTTGATTCCGATCCAACGGTCTTTATTTGCGCCAGCACTCGCGCGGGCACGAGTTGCTGTGCTGGTGAGGTTCGACCAACGGCCAGTGGCGTTGATTAGCGCTCTGGTTTCCAAGGATTCGTCCCGCGTGTTCACGCGAAAAGGATTCGCGCCCTCGATTGACTGCACGACGCAGTCTGTCCGGCACTCGACACCCGCGTGGGCGCAGGAATCCCAGAGTGCGGCATCGAGATCGAAGCGGGTGATGCTGGCAGCTGCGGGGTTGATTTCGGCTTGGAGTTCGGCGGCATCAACGAAGATTCGGCTGCGGGCGATTCGGGGAGCTCTGGTGATTAAGCTGCGGCACGCTGGCGCCAGGAGACTTTGCAGGAGATCGAGCGATTCGGCGGAGACGAATTCTCCGCAGACTTTGTGGCGGGGGAAGCGGCCGCGTTCGAGGAGCAAGACGCTGGCGCCGGTGCGGGCGGCGGTGATGGCGGCGGCGCATCCGGCGGGGCCTCCGCCGATGACTACTAAATCGTGGATCATGCGGCGGGCTTCCCTTTCCATGCGATAACGCCCATGCGGTAGAGATAGTGGCGGCGGGCTTCGACGCTGGCGGCTCCGCCTTGCTGAAAGAACTCGCGCATTTCTTCGACGGTGTATGCCTGGCGGACCGACGCGGGAGCGTCGTGGCGGGTGATGCCGCTGCGATAGAGTGGCATGCCTGCGTAAACCAGAGCCAGGTGAAAGGGATGGCGGATTAAGTCGTTCACCAGAACGGCATGACGGCATACACACAGAGCTTCTTTGGCGAATGTGATGACATGCTCCGGTGAAAGATGATGAATGAAGAGGGAGCAGGAGACGAGATCGAAGGCTGAGTCGGAGAAAGGGAGATTGAGCGCGTCGGCGACTAGGGCGCTGCCAAAAACAGGCGGGTCGTGTGGGTCGGACACTCTTGTCCGACGCTTTTGATCTTGGTTTTGGTGTTGATCTTCAGAACCAGCACCAGGAGCAAAGTCAAAGGCGTCGGACAAGAGTGTCCGACCCACACGAGCATCTCGGGATGACAGTTTTCCGTTACCGTTTGAATTTGGGAATGACGGAAGATGGGAGGCGGCGCGGTCTAGCAAGGTTATGTTCAGACGGATTCCGCTGCGTTGGAGGCTGGCACCGACTTCTTGCGCTAGGGAGCCGTCGCCGGCTGCGACTTCTAGCAGCGAAAACTCTGAGCTCCCGGTCTTGCGGGCGACCGTTTGAATCAGGGTGCGGGTGGTGGCGACTCCGCCGAACCAGCGGTTGATTAGGCGCAGGTCGGAGATGGATCCGGCAATTTCGGCGGGGGTGCCGCAATCGGTGTCCAGCAGCTCAGGGATGGGGCGGCGTTGCACTGCTGGATTTTAGCGGATGCGGAGTGTCCCGCGTGTCATCGGGTATTGACAACATCTCTTCGCCACGGAGACACGGAGGCACGGAGAAACCGTCTTGCAAACGGACCGGCACTCGCTGAAGATTCGTGCGGAAGACAGGTGGTTTACTGGTTCGTAACGGTTACTAAAGTCGGCCAGGATACTGGCCTGCGGGACTCTTCGGGTCGATACCTCTGAGTGCGCTCGCGGACTCAAGTTAGAGGTATGGTGTGACTTATGCGGCGCTCCGCGCGATTTTGGCGAAGCGTGGCTTTCTTCGAACCACAAGGTAGCGTATGCACAATGAAAATTCCCCGTTCACGCTTCGACGCAGTTCCAGAGTTCCCGCGATCATGCCAATACTGGTTACCCGCTTGGATGAGACGCGCTTTTCTCAAGTCTGTGAAACTCTGGTGGTCAATGCGCACGGTTGCGCAATTCTGTCGCGCGTGAAACTTGACGCAGGCGTCCCACTCCAATTCCACAGCCAGGACGGCCGGCAGGCGACAGCCCAGGTCGTCTCCTGCCAGCCAATGAAATCGGACAATCAGGCCTGGGTACTGGGGGCCAGGCTGAATCGCCCGGAGAACTTTTGGGGGTTGCGTAATTTTCCGGAAGATTGGACTCTTTCGCTCACCTCCGCGCTGCCAAAAGTCCCGCAGTTGACAGCGCCTGCGAAGAGCTCTCTCCTCCAAGCCGGCTTGCCCAGCCGATTGTCAGAAGTTACTCCGCAATTGCCGGCTAACCCGCAATTGTCGGAAGAGTCGGTAGGAAAAATGATCGTGGAATCGCTGCACCCGCTCCATGCCGAAATTACGGCGTTGAAGGAGAAGCTGGCACGAGGTGAAGCAAATCGTAGTCGTTTCGATGTGTCACTCTCAAGTATTCCCCCCGAGCTGGAACAACAACTGGAGCAACGTCTTCGGCAGGATCTCGGCCCAAAAATGGTTGGGGAGGCGCGTGAGCAGTCCACACGGATGCTTTCGGAGACAAAGGCAGCAATCGAGCAAAGGGTGATCGAAGTTCGCGAGGAGTTTCAGCGCACTTCGACAGAAGAGCTTCAAGTCGTCGAGCAACGAGCAGGTGAGATTTCGGGGCGCATCGTCGAGAACATTCGCGAGCAACTGCGTGATGGAGTCGGCGATTTACAACGGAAACTGGTGGAGGGGCGCAACCAGTTCAGGCGGATCACCAGCGAGCTCCTGGAATCTCTGCAGCTCAGCTTGAGTGACGAACACAATGCGCGGCGGGAAGAATTGGAGCAACTTCGAGTGGAGGTCGCAGCTGAACGGTCACGTCTGCTCGAGGAGATTGAGCAGTTGGATAGCCGAATCGGGAAATTAGACGAGTCAGTCCGTTGTTTGGAGTCAGGTCTCGACAAACGCCTGGGCCAGATGGCGGGCGAGACAGTAAAGAATACCCGCAATGAAATCGAAGGCCTTGCCGGCTCCATGTTGCAAGAATTGACTGCACGTAGCGCCCAGGTACTTGGGAACCAAATGGACGAAACGGCGGGAAACATGAGGATTGTCCAGGAAGGAATTGTCGCGTCAGTCTCGGATTCGCTGCGAGCCCAGTCGGCGGAAGCTTTGCAGGACTTCGAGCATTCCATGGATGAGATGGCCCGGCTTTCTATGGAGAGCTGGCGGCACAGGCTAGGCAGTGGATTGAGCGCCCTGCTCAAGAACCTTGGTGAGCATTTCAGTTAGAAGCCAGGTCCGGCAATTTCGCCGGGGGTGCCGGAATCGGTGTCCAGCCGCTCGGGGGTGGGACGGCGTTGCACAGGCAGGATCTTAGTGATGGCGATGAGCGCGGTGTCATCGGGCGTTGACAACTGTTCCCACGGAGAAGCAAGGCTCTACGGCGAATCCCACTGATCAGCCTCCATCACGCGGTCGTCTGAAGAGAAAGACACAATGTAATACTCGGGAACAATCGGTGCAAACGGATGAGAATCGACATACTCAACGGCGCAGTTCTTTTCGGCGAAATGTATCACTCTGCATTTGCCCACATAGTAATTCGGCATTCCCCAACTTCGTGACGACGGAAGCGCGAGACTCTGCATTTTGGACAGACGCGAACTGTCGCTCAACCCTCGAAAACGGACGAAATACAAGTACGGTCCTCACAGCCAGACTCAGCAGAACGCCTACTGTGAATATCAGCGTGGTACGAATCTTTCGCGACACCGGAATCCTCCCGTGGATAATTACACTTCCGCCAGTTCTTCTTCCAGCAACTGCTTGTTGTAGAGGTCGGTGTAGTAGCCGTTCAGGGCGAGGAGTTCGTCGTGGGTGCCGAGTTCTACGATGCGGCCGCTGTGGAGGACGGCGATGCGGTCGGCGTTGCGGACGGTGGAGACGCGGTGGGAGATGAAGATGGTGGTGCGTCCCTGCATGACTTCGCGGAGGTGGTTGAGGATTTTGTCTTCGGTGTGGGTGTCAACGCTGGAGAGGGCGTCGTCGAGGATGAGGATGCGGGGGCTGCGGATAAGGGCGCGGGCGATGGCGGTGCGCTGCTTCTGGCCTCCGGAGAGGGTGATGCCGCGCTCGCCGACGATGGTTTTGTACTTTTCGGGGAACTCTTCGATGTCGCCGGCGATGTTGGCGGCTTCGGCGGCCCAGCGGATGTCGTCATCGTCGGCGTTCTGCACACCAAACGCGATGTTCTCCCGGATGGTCTCGCTGAAAAGGAACGTCTCCTGGGGAACGAATCCGATGTTGCGGCGCAAGTCGGCGAGCGCGTATTCGCGGACGGGCTTGCCGTCGATGAGGACGGCGCCGGGGTCGGCGTCGTAAATCCGCGGAATCAGGCTGACCAGGGTGGTCTTGCCTGATCCGGTAGGGCCGACTATGGCAAGGCTGCTGCCAGCTGGGATACGGAGATTGATGTCGTGCAGGACGGGAGCGGCGTTGGGAACTCCGCTGTAGGAAAAATTCAGGTTGCGGAATTCAATCTCGCCTTCGATTTCTTCATCAGCAGGCTGAATGCCGGGCGCGTCTTCGATCTCGGACTTTTCCATCATCAACTGATGAATGCGGATGAGCGATGCGGTGCCGCGCTGGTAGATGCTGATGATCCATCCCATGGCGATCACAGGAAAGGTGAGCTGCACCATGTAAGTGTTGAAGGCGACGAAATCGCCGACTGTAATCTTGCCATGCAGCACTTCCCTGCCGCCGATCCACAGCACTAAGACAATGGCGAGGCCCAGCATGGTCTCGAGCGTTGGCCACAGCATGCCCATCAGGCGGACCAACCTTAGACTTCGGGCGATGTATTCGCGATTGGAAGTCTCGAAGCTTGCGATCTCGGCTTCTTCTTGCGCGTAGGCGCGGATTACACGAACGCCGGAGAAGTTTTCTTGGGCGCGGGCGGAAATCTCCGAAAACATGGCTTGAATACGCTCAAAGCGGTCATGGATGCGGCGCCCAAAATATTGGACGGTGATGCTGAGAATGGGCAGCGGTAGAAACGCGTACAGAGTGAGCTTGTGGCTGATGGACAGCATGAAGAACAGCGCACCGGCGGTGAACGCGAAGGTGCTAGCGGGGTACATCAGGCCGGGGCCGAGCAGCATGCGCACGGCGTTCAGGTCGTTAGTGGAGCGTGCCATAATGTCGCCGGTGCGGGTGCGCTGGTAGAAGCTATAGGACAAGCTCTCCAGGTGGCGGAACATATCGTTGCGGAGATCGAATTCGATCTCGCGCGACGCGCCAATCACCACCCAGCGGGTGAGGTACTGAAAGATTCCCTTAATGCCAGCCACCGCCAACAGCAAAAGGACATCGATACCAACTTTGTGCAGAGTTCCACCGGCCCGCAGATCGTCGATGGCGCGACGGATGACCAGTGGGAAGAGGATCCATATGCCGTTCATGATGAGAACGCAAATAATCCCCCAGATGTAGGCGCTGCGGTACTTCTTCAGGTAGGGAAAGAGGGGACTCAGGTTCTTCAGCAGCATTGGTAGTAGATGCGATTCTATCAGCGGCGGGTGCAGGCTAGCGGGGACGGGAACGGTCATTGGCCGACGGCTTCCCCAGACGGGGTTTTTCCGAAAAAGTTACGGCGCAGGCGGCGGCCAGCAGCAGGATCAAACCCGCGAGAAACACCCAATCCGAGTGGGTTAGGAAAGAAATGAAAGATTCCACATTCATGGTGCTCGAGTCCACTCGAAAGACCTTATTTCAAGGCGCGTCCACGTCAGACGCGAGTTGACTTGCCGGCTTTTCCCATCGTTCACCCGGGCGGTCGCTCCTAGGCTGAGGCACAACTCAGTTGGGTCTTTCCAGTCGCCTCTTTGTATTCGCGCACGATGCTTTCAATTGCACGAATCCGCTCGATGGTGGTGAGTTTGGCATCGACCAGTTCCATCTCAATACGTCCCAGCCAGTAATCCATCGCATGGTCGATGCCAGAGACGAGTTCTTCGGCTACCAGACTGACGAAGTCGGCGCGGGTTGCGGTGCTTGCCATGATCGCTGCCCTCCAAGTTTCAAGATTCAAGGCTGTAGTCTGGAAATAAAACCTTTCTCGAACACTACCGAGCACGAGGCCGTTCTATGGAGCGGGGGGCTTGCGCCACCCCGTCCCAGAGCGCGGGCCTTAGTTATTGGTTGTCCGCAGGGGTTCCCTTCTGCATGTGCTCCTGCATTCTCTGCTGGTGCTTGGCCATGATGTCAGCCACTTTGGCCTTCTGGTCGGAGGAAAGCAGTTGGTAAATCTGCGAGGCGATCTTCGCGTGCTCCACCTGCACCTGGATGTGAGTTTGCGCTTCCTGGGAAGCAATCGCTGTCGCTTTGGCCTGGTCGAAATTGCCGCTGGTGACGAGTTGCATCATCTGCTGATGGGCCTGGAATTCCTGCTGCATCAACGGGTGGATATTGCCCTTTTCGTTTTGGAAAATCTGCTTGATCTGGGCATGCTGATCTTCGGTGAGGTTCAGCTCGCGCATGGGGAATCCCATACCGTGGCCTCCCATGAACTCACCGTGCATTCCCTTCATTCCATGGTGCTGCGTCGGCCCACTCTCAGCCGTTCCTTCCGTTTGTGCGAACGCAACGCCTACAACCAGCGCCGCTGCCAACGCACAGAATAAACTTATCTTTGCCGTTTTAGATTTCACGTCTTCCTCCTGATTTTTCGAACTTTACGTTCTACTGAGAATGGAAACACGAATCGATGGCGGTTGGCGGTAAAGAGTGCGTCAATTCGGGTAAAGAGTTGTAAACCCCGTGCCTTCGCAATTTGACGAATCTTTACTGGAGGCGGGGCAGAGGTGCTACTAGAATGAACAGCGTGGACCGCATTCTGGTGATTGACGACGACGTCGAGCTGTGCTCGCTGGTGAGCGAGTACCTGCGGCCCGAGGGGTTCCAGGTGGAATCGGCTCACGATGGAAACACCGGCCTGGCTCGCGCGCAGAGCGGAGACCACACCTTGGTTGTCTTGGACGTGATGCTGCCGCGGCTGAATGGGTTCGACGTGCTGCGAAAACTACGCGACAGCTCGCGAATCCCGGTGTTGCTGCTGACCGCGCGGGGCGAAGACGTGGACCGCATTGTGGGACTGGAGATTGGAGCGGACGATTATCTTCCCAAGCCATTTAATCCGCGCGAGTTGGTAGCGCGAATCCGGGCAATTCTGCGGCGCACTCGCGGCAAGGGAGAAACGCCAGTACCGGAAGCTATCCGGGTGGGAGATGTGGAATTGGATCCGGCGACGCGCTCGGTGCAACACCGCGGCAAGCCGGTTGATCTGACTTCGGTAGAGTTTGGACTATTGCAGGTGCTATTGCGGGAAGCGGGGCGGGTAGTCACTCGCGAAGCGCTGGTGGATGAAGTGCTGGGACGAAAATTCTCTCCCTTCGATCGCAGCATTGATATGCACGTCAGCAAAGTGCGCAAGAAACTTGGGGACTCGGGCTCGGAGGATTACATCAAGACGATCCGCGGCGCCGGCTATATTTTTGCGCTGGCAAGGCCTAAGAGTAAAAACGGAATCAAATGAGAAGCCTGTTTCTCAAAATTTTTCTTTCGTTCTGGATCGCGCAAGCGCTGTTCCTGGTACTCGCGATATTGGTTACGGTTGCCTTACGGCCGGCCCGAGAAATCTCTGCCGTGGAATCATCGCAGTCGCGGTTTCTGAGCGAAGCGGTTGCCGCTTATCAGGCTGGCGGTGCGGAAAAAGTACGGGACTACCTGCACAATCTCGGCGAGACCCAGCATGTCCACTCGGTGCTGTTCAACGAACAAGGTCCAGTGACCGGGCGTTCGGCTCGGCCGTGGTTTGCGGAAACAGCAAA
>Ga0185299_10002168_pt1 | contig 31938 bp, 34 predicted proteins | sample PaiPotPPA55metaG_FD_128002 | JGI IMG/M metagenome (GOLD analysis project Ga0185299, IMG submission 128002) | Iron sulfur acid spring bacterial and archeal communities from Banff, Canada, to study Microbial Dark Matter (Phase II) - Paint Pots PPA... ...
CGAGTTCCAGATGTACTATTCGGTCTGAGAACCCTCGCCACACCCAAGCAATGCGGGGCCGGGGCAACACCCGGCCCCGTTCGCTTTTGGCGATCGTGATAAGCTGGCAGCGGTCGACGAGGTTTCGCGCGATTGAAGGCGGGAGGACGCGAAGATGGCGCCTGACGAGAACCGGCTGCGCGCCTTCGGCGCCATCGTCGACCGGCTGATCCGCAAGGAGAACATCAGCCGCGCCGAAGCGAAGGAGTGCTGGCGGCAGATCTGCCTCGAAGAGCAGCCCGCGCTGCAGCAGGGTGCGTTCATCGCTGCCCTGAAGGCAAAACCGGAAACGCTGGACGAGATCGCCGGGACATTCGAGGCGCTTTACGAATACGACACGGTCAAGATCGAGATCAAAACTCCGGAGCCGCTCATCGACAATTGCGGGACCGGCGCCGACACGCTGAAAACCTTCAATATCAGCACCGGCGCCGCCATCGTGGCCGCGGCCTGCGGCATTTACGTCGTGCGCCACTGCGCCCGGGCGGTCACTTCCAATTGCGGCGCGGTCGATGTCGTCGAGGCGCTCGGTGTTGATGTCGAATCCGGTCCGGAGTTGCCCAAACAGAGCATCGAACGGGCCGGCATCTGCGCGTGGAACGCATTTCTGCCCTGGCTGCATTTGCCGCGATTGTCCTCATGATCGTGCTGGCGGCGCTGTTCGCGCCGCTGATCGCGCCGTTCGACGCCTACAAGGAAAGCATTGTCGGAAGGCTGAAGCCGTTCGGCTGGCGCGACCATCTTCTCGGCACCGATGAGCTCGGCCGCGACATGCTGTCCCGCCTGCTCTATGGCGGCCGGGTCTCGCTGTCGATGGGCGTGGTGCCGGTGCTGTTCGCCACGCTGATCGGCGGCATGCTCGGCGTCATCGCCGGGTTTGCCGGCGGGCGCGTCAACACCGCGATCATGCGGACAATGGATGTTTTCTACGCCTTCCCGTCGGTGTTGCTGGCGGTAGCGATCGCCGGAGCGATGGGTGGCGGCATCGGCAACGGGATGCTGGCGCTGACCCTCGTGTTCACGCCGCCGATGTGCCGGGTGGCGGAAACCGCGACGACCCAGGTGCGGGCGCTTGACTTTATCGAAGCGGCGCGCGCGAGCGGGGCGAGCACGGCCGCGATCATCCGCTACCACGTGCTCGGCAACGTCCTGGGACCGGTGTTCATCTATGCCTCCTCGCTCGTCAGCGTCAGCATCCTGTTAGCCTCGGGCCTGTCGTTTCTCGGGCTAGGCGTGCGCCCGCCGACACCGGATTGGGGTCTGATGCTCAGCACCCTGCGCCAGTCGATCTATGTCGTGCCGCTGGTCTGTGCGATACCGGGCGTGGCGATCTTCATCACCTCGATCTGCTTCAACCTGGTCAGCGACGGGCTGCGCGCGGCGATGGATGTGCGGATGTAGGCGATGGCGGCGGTGACCGCGCAGAGCGCGACCCTCGACCCGCGCGACCGCGGCGGACCGCTGCAGCCGCTGTTGATCGCGCGCGACCTGCGCAAGCATTTCCCGGTCAAGGGGGCTCGCGGCAAGTCGGTGCAGGCTGTCGACGGCGTATCGTTCACGGTGCGCAAGGGCGAGACCTTGGGCATCGTCGGCGAGTCGGGCTGCGGCAAGACGACCCTCGCCCGGCTGCTGTTGCATCTGGTCGTCCCCGACGCCGGCGAATTGGTGTTCGACGGCGACGCCGTCAACGCCCCGGATGGGCTCTCGGTCAATGCGCTGCGCCGGCAGGTGCAGATGGTGTTTCAGGATTCCTATTCCTCTCTCAATCCTCGCATGCCGATCCGCGACTCGGCGGCGTTCGGACCCTTCATCCAGGGCAAAAAGAAGCCCGAGGCGCGCGAGCTTGCCCGCGACATCCTGGAAAAGGTCGGGCTCGACCCCGATCTGTTCGGCCCGCGCTACCCGCACGAGCTGTCGGGCGGGCAGAAGCAGCGCGTCAATATCGCCCGGGCGCTCGCCACCGGGCCGCGGATGGTGATCCTCGACGAGCCAGTCTCCGCGCTCGACAAGTCGGTCGAGGCGCAGGTCCTCAACCTGTTGCGGGCATTGAAGCGCCAGCTCAACCTGACCTACGTCTTCATCAGCCACGATCTGAATGTCGTGCGCTACATCAGCGACCGGGTCCTGGTCATGTATCTCGGCCGCGTCGTCGAACTCGGGCCGGTCGACGCGATCTTCAAGGACCCGCGACACCCCTACACCCGGGCGCTCCTCGCATCGCGCCCGTCGATGGACCCGGCGCGGCGGATCGAGGAGCCGCCGATCACCGGCGACCCGCCGAACCCGATCGACCCGCCCCCGGGCTGCCGTTTTCACACGCGTTGCCCGTTCGCCGAGGCGGTGTGCGAGGCCGCCGATCCCGCCCTCGAATTGTGGCAGGGACCGGAATCTCATATTGCCGCTTGCCACATGCGCGACCCGGGTTCCGGTGATTCCCAGGCCCGCAATGCCTGATCGGACGCCCGATCACACGCGGCCGCTGGTCGAGGTGCACGACCTCCATGTCCGCTTTGTCACGCGCGAGGCAACGGTTCACGCGGTCAACAGGGTCAGCTTCAGCGCTCGGCGGGGCGAGGTGTTGTGCATCCTCGGCGAGTCCGGCTCGGGCAAGACCGTGACGTTGCGCACGTTGCTGCGGCTGTTGCCGCGAACGGCGCGCATCGAGGGCCAGGTTCTGGTCGACGGCCAGGACGTGCTGGCGATGACAGCGAAAGAATTGCGCGAACTACGCGGCGGGCTCGCTGCGATGGTGTTTCAGGAGCCGATGACGGCGCTCGACCCGGTTTACACGGTCGGACAGCAGATCGGCGAGACGGTGCGCCGCCACACCGGATGCGACCGGCGCGCCGCCCGCGCGCGGGCGCTCGAACTGCTCGAACTGGTACGCGTCCCCTCGCCCGAGCGGCGGCTCGACGCCTACCCGCACGAACTCTCGGGCGGTCTGCGCCAGCGCGCGATGATCGCGATGGCGCTGTCGTGCGACCCGCGGCTGCTGCTCGCCGACGAGCCGACCACGGCGCTCGACGCCACCGTCCAGGATCAGGTGCTGATCCTGCTGCGCCGGCTGCAGCGCGAGCTCGGCATGGCGATGATCTTTGTCACCCATGATCTCGGCGTTGCCTCGGAGATCGCCGACACGATCGCGGTGATGTATGCCGGCGGCATCGTCGAGACCGGGCCGGTCGCCGAGGTACTGAAGAACCCGCTGCATCCCTACACCATCGGGCTTTTGGCCTCGACCGTGCACGGCCAGCCGCGCGACCGGGACATCGATGCGATCCGCGGCAGCCCGCCCGACATGCGCCACCTGCCGCCCGGCTGCAGCTTTGCCCCGCGCTGTTCGCAGCGGGTTGCAGCGTGTCTCACCGTGGTCCCCGAGCCGCGTTTCCCGTCGCGCGATCGCATGGCGGCGTGCCTGGCCGTGCCGCGATGATGTTTCAGCATTATGCGCTGTTTCCGCACCTCGACTGTCTCGACAACGTCGCCTTCAGCCTCCGAATGCGCGGCGTGCCGAAGGCGGCCCGGCACCAGAAGGGCGCTCGAGATGCTGCGGCTCGTCGAGATGGACGCGCAGGCCCAACGCCTGCCGTCCCAGCTCTCGGGCGGCCAGCAGCAGCGCGTGGCGCTGGCGCGCGCATTGGTGACCGATCCGAGCGTGCTCTTGCTCGACGAGCCGCTCTCCGCGCTCGATCCGTTCTCGTAACGGCCTTTTCATCCGACATTCCCAGACGTTCGGGATGATCGGGCCATGGTCGGGTTCTTGCCTATTCCGGGCGATAAGATTTGCGCGCAACGAGAAAACGCCAGCGGGCGGTTTGTCGATGATTCGCGTTGCCATTTCCCGCAGACTGCCGCTGACCGCGATTCAGTCTTGTCGCAAGGAGATCGACATGAAACCTGCGCGTGCCCGTCGCCATCTTGTCGCGGCGGTGGTGGCGTGCCTCGTGTCCCTGCCGGGCTGGGCTGCGGAGGCCGTTCCCCCGAACGACTTACTCAACGCTGCAGTCTGGATGCAGACGTCGGTCGAATACCGGGCAAACTGCCTCACGGTTTATGCGCTGGCCAGGATTCGGCTTGATCAGGCGCTCGCAGACAAGCGCTGGACGGCCTATGATCAAACCGGGAGTTATCAGGACCTGCCGCCGGCGGTGATCCTCGACCTCGACGAGACCGCGATCGACAATTCCGCCTATGAGGCGGGCCTCGTCGTCAATGGTACCGGCTTCGATCCCAAAACCTGGGACAATTGGACCAGGACCGAACAGGCAAGGGCAATCCCGGGCGCGATCGAGTTCACCAATTATGCCGCTTCAAAAGGCGTAAAGGTGTTCTACATCACCAATCGCAATGCGGATCAGAAAGAGGCCACCAAGCACAATCTCCGGGCGCTTGGCTTTCCGATGGGCGGCAATGTCGACACCTTGCTGATGCAAAGAGACAGGCCCGAATGGGCCAGCGGCGCCAAGGGTGCGCGGTTTGCGTATGTCGCAAAGGATTACCGGGTGCTGCTGTTGTTCGGTGACCAATTCGGTGATTTCAGCGACCAATATAACGGCAGCGTGTCCGAGCGCGACAAGGCCTTCGAGGAGCTGAAAGCGCATTTCGGCCACGACTGGATCGCACTTCCCAATCCGGCCTACGGCTCGTGGGAAAGCGCCGCCTACGGCCACAATTTCAAGCTTTCCGACGACGAGAAACGCGCCAAGAAGCTCGGGATTTTAACGCCCTGGGCGGCTAAGCAATAGATCGGGCCTCGTGCCGCGGTCGCGGCGCTGAGCGACGCCTACTCCGCGGCGGCTTCGCCGGCGGTGCCGGCGAACCGCGAGGTGCGGTAGTCGGCAACCGTAATCGGGGCATAACGCTGCGGCTCTCCGTCTGCCGCGATCGGGGCAACGACGGCATCGTAATTCGGGATGAAGAACATGCCGATTGACAGCCGCCGGCTGATATCGTTCGCGATCTCTGGCGGGTTGACGACCCGATGCAGCGTCGAGCGCCAGCGGTCGTTGGTCCAGCGCATCATCAGATCGCCGAGATTGACCGTTAAGGCGCCGTCGATGATCGGCACGCGCACCCAGCGATCGGCACGGTCCATCACCTCGAGACCGCCGACATCGTTGTCGCTGTAGAGCAGCGTCATCATGCCGAGGTCGCTGTGGGCCCCGGCGCGCAATTGCCCGGGCAGCGGCGCGGCCTGCGGCGGCGGATAATGCATGATGCGCAGCTGGCTGATGTGCCTGTCGATCGTGTCATCGAAGAATGCCGGTGCGAGATCGAGCGCCGTGGCAAAGATCCGGCACAATGTCCGCGCGACCCGGTCGAGTTCCCGCCAATAGGCCTGCAAGGCCGGCCGCAGCCCGGCCGGCCGCGCCGGCCACAGATTGGGCGCGAAGCTCGGATAGGCAGCCGGCCAGGTGAAATAGGGTGTCTTCGGCAGGTCGAACGGGCCGATCGTGTAGAGCTCCTTCAGATCGGGCGGCGTCTCGTTGCCGCGCAGCCGAGCCAAACGCTCGTCGCCCGGCGGAATATAGCCGCGGTTCTGCTCCGGCCGCGGCCGCCGCACCAGGAGCTTCTGGGCGAGCGGCAGGTCAAAGAACGTATAGGATTGGGCGATCAGATCGGTGATCACCGGACGCGGCACGCCATGTCCCGTCACCGCGAAAAAGCCGATCTCCTCGCAGGCGCTCGCGACCTGCCGCGCGATCTCGACGCGCGCGCCGGCCGGCGCGTCGGGTTGCCGCAACGCCGCGATATCGATGACCGGGAAATCGCCGGAGATCTTGCTGCTCATTGCGGTTCTATAAATCATCACGCGAAGAGGACGAAGCCCTTCACCTGCGCTCAGCCGCCGATACGCGACTTGATTTGTCGCGAAGGTCGTTTAGCGTGAACCCCTCGGCATAACCGCTTGGGCGTCGCGCATCGAATCATGAAACCTGTTGCGTTCGACTATTTTGCGCCCGATACGATCGAGGGCGCGCTCGATCTCATTGCCGAGCACGGCGATGACGGGAAAATCCTCGCGGGCGGGCAAAGCCTTGTGCCGGCGATGAATTTTCGCCTGGCGCGGCCCTCGACCCTGATCGACATCAACCGGATCGATGCCCTCGATTATGTGCGCGAAGAGGGCGGCGCGCTGTGCATCGGCGCCCTTGCCCGGCACGCGCGGTTCGCAGCGCCGGTCGCCGGTGGTGCGCTCGGCGCGTTCCTGCCGCGCGTCGCGCGCCACATCGGGCATCTGCCGATCCGCACCCGCGGCACCTTTGGCGGCAGCCTCGCGCATGCCGATCCCGCCTCCGAATGGTGCCTCGTCGCGGCGACGCTCGACGCCGAGTTGGTCATTGCCAGCCGCCGCGGCACCCGCAGCTTGCGGCCGAGCGAATATTTCACCGGTGCGCTGACGACGGCGTTGCAACCCGACGAGTTGTTGACCGAGATCCGCCTGCCGCTCTTGGACGACGCTTGGCGCACCGGCTTTGTCGAGTTCAGCCGGCGGGCCGGCGATTACGCGCTCGCGATGTCCGCCGCGTTCTTGCGCCTCGCAGATGGCCGCGTCGCCGAGGCGCGGATCGGGGTCGGCGGCGCCGCCGACCGGCCTTTGCGCATCGCCGCGGCCGAGCAAATCCTGGTCGGCAGCGATGGCGGTCGCGATGCCGCTCGCGCCGCGGCCAACGCGGCGGCACAGGCGATCGAGCACCCGCTCGAAGACGTTCAGGCCGATGCCGAATACCGCCGCGACCTGGTGCGGGCGATGGTCGAGCGCGCCATCGCCCAGGCTTGCGGGTGATGGACTGGGTCGGACGGCCCCTGCCGCGCTACGAGGACCCGGTGCTGCTGCGAGGGCGTGGGCGCTATACCGCAGACTTTGCCAATGGCGCACGCGCCATGCGCTTTGTGCGCAGCCCGATGGCGCGCGGCAGGATCCTCGCCGTCAAAACGCCGCGCGGCGCGACTGTCATCACCGCGGCCGATCTGGACGATGTCAAACCGATCTGCCCGCGTATGGATCGTCCCGACTACGTCGCGGTCGCGCAGCCGATCCTCGCCCGCGAGCGCGTGACCTATGTCGGCGAACCGATCGCCGCGGTGATCGCCGAGACCGCCGCTGCCGCCGAAGACCTCGCCGAACAGGTCGAGATCGAACTCGCCGCCGAGACGCCAGTCATCACCCTCGATCAGGCGCTGGCGTCCGGCGCGCCGCTGGTCCATGACGCGGCCATAGGAAACACCCTGATCGACGCGCGTTTCGAGACGCCGGGGGTCGCTGCTGCCTTTGCGGCGGCGCACGCGGTGGTCGAACTCGAATTCACTTCGCGGCGCCAGGCCGCGATGCCGCTGGAGGCGCGCGGCGCCGTCGCCGCGCTTGATCCGGCGACCGGCCGGGTGACCCTCACCGCATCGGCGCAAATGCCGCATCTGCTGCGCACCGCCATCGCCGACGCCCTGGGCATGCCCGAATCCGAGCTGCGGGTCATCGCGCCGGAGGTCGGCGGCGGCTTCGGCCAAAAGATGGCGCTCGCCCCCGAGCAAATCATCACGGTCTGGGCGGCGCGGCGTTTCGGCTGCGGCGTCGCCTGGATCGAGGACCGGCTCGAAAACCTGACCGCTTCGGCTCATTCGCGCGACCAGCGCCTCGTTTTGCGCGGTGCCTTCGACGCCAACGGCAGAGTGCTCGGCATCGAGGCTGATGTGCTCTGCAATGTCGGGGCATATTCGACTTTCCCGGCGACCTGCGGGGTCGAGCCGTTGATGGCGCTTGCCGATCTGCCCGGGCCCTATCGCGTGCCCGAATATCGCGCTCGCGCTCGCGGCGTCGCCAGCAACACCTGCCCGATGGCGCCCTATCGCGGCGTCTCTCGCCCGGTCATCACGGCGGCGATCGAGCGGCTGATGGAGTGCGCCGCCGCCCGCCTCGGGCTCGATGCGCTGGAAATCCGCCGCCGCAACCTGATCGCCGAGTTTCCCCATACCTCGGCCACCGGAATTGTCCAGGATGGCGGCAGCTACCGCGCGGCGATGGAGGCAGCGGCCGGGCTTGTCGATATCGGGGGGTTCCGCGCGCGGCAACGAGAGGCGCGGGCAGCGGGACGCTACCTCGGCCTCGGCGTATCGGTGTTTTGCGAGCGCACCGGCCCCGGCAGCCCCGCCTTTGCGGCGCGCCGAATGGCGCTCCTGCCAGGCTTCGAGCGGGTCGAGCTGGCAATGGACCCGTCAGGCTTTCTCGAGGCGCGGATCGGGAGTTCGCCGCACGGTCAGGGCTTGAAGACGAGCCTGGCGCAGCTGATCGCCGACGAGACCGGCGTCACCCCCGACCGGATCCGAGTCGTCGCCGGCGATACCGACCGCACGCCTTATGGCTGGGGCACATTCGCCAGCCGCTCGCTGGTGATTGCCGGCGGTGCCTGCAAGCTCGCCGGAAGCAAATTGCGCGACCGTCTCAAAGAGGTCGCTGCGCAGCTATTGGAAGCGGCCGCCTCCGACATCGAACTCGGCGACGGACGCGCCATTGTGCGCGGCACCGATCTCGGCGTCGGGATCGGCGAGATGGCGCGCACCGCCTATTTTCAGAGCCACCGCTTTCCGGCGATCGCGGAGACCGGGCTGTCGGCGGTGGCAACCTATGACCCGTACGGTCCCTTCTCCAATGCCTGCCATATCGCGATTGTCGCGGTCGACATCGCAACCGGGCAGGTCGGCATCGAGCGCTTTGTCATCGTCGAGGATGCCGGCCGCCTGATCAACCCGATGATCGTCGAGGGCCAAATCCACGGCGGCGTCGCCCAGGGCATCGCCAATGCCCTCTACGAGGCGGTCGTCTACGATGACGCCGGCAACCTCCTGACCGGCTCGCTCGCCGATTATCTCGTGCCGACGATGGCGGAGATCCCCGCGTTTGAGATCCACCACCTCGAGACGATCACCGATGCCAGCATCACCGGCGCCAAGGGCGTCGGCGAGGGCGGCACGATCGGCGCGCCGGCGGCGGTGCTGAATGCGGTTTCCGATGCGCTGGCGCGGTTCGGCATCGGCATTTTCGAGATGCCGATCACGCCGCAACGGATCATGCAGCTCTTGCGCGATTGTCGGAGCCCGCCGCAATGAGAGAAAAAATTGAGGTCAGCTTTACCGTCAACGGCGAACCGCGCACCGTGCGCGTCGAGCCGCGGCGCACCCTCGCCGATACGCTGCGCGAGGATTGCGGCCTGACCGGCACGCATCTCGGCTGCGAGCACGGGGTATGCGGCGCCTGCACGGTGCTGGTCGACGACCAGCCGGTGCGCTCCTGCCTGATGTTCGCGGTGCAGGCGGCGGGTGCGCATCTGCGCACGGTCGAGGGACTGGCGCGGGGCGGTGAGCTGCACCCGTTGCAGCAAGCATTCTGGGACCATCACGGGCTGCAATGCGGCTTCTGCACACCCGGCTTCCTGATGCTGGCCGTCGCAATCCTCGAACATGATCCCGATATCGGCGAAGCCGAGCTGCGCGAGGCGCTGTCGGCGAATTTGTGCCGCTGCACCGGCTACCAGAACATCATCAAGTCGGTGCTGGCGGCCGCCGCTGAAATGCGCAAATGAGCCTGATCGGCCGGTCGGTAAGGCGGCTCGAAGACCGGCCGTTGCTGATTGGCGCCGGCCGCTTTGCCGCCGATGTCACCCCGCCGGACACGCTGTACATGCGGGTGGTGCGCTCGCCGGTCGCGCATGGCCGGCTGACCGGCATCCGCAGCGAAGCGGCGCGCGCCCATCCCGGCACGGTTGCGGTGTGGACCGGGGAGGATGTTGCCGACATTCGGCCGATCGGCTTTCGCATGACGCCGGTGCCGGGGCTGGAGGTCTATCGCCAGTCGGTGCTGGCGCAAGGGCATGTCCGTTATGTCGGCGAGCCCCTCGCGGTGGTGATCGCCACCGATCCTTACACGGCCGAAGACATCGCCGATCTCGTCGTAGCGGAGATCGAGCCTCTGGCGCCGTGTCTCGATCCGGTGGCGCCGCCGGGCCAATTCGCGCCGGGCCTCGATACCGAAGCGGCGGTCATCAGCAAGAGCTACGGCGATCTCGACGCCGCCTTTGCCAACGCGCATGCGGTCATCGCGCTCGAACTGATCGTCGGCCGGCACAGCGGCGTGCCGCTCGAAACCCGCGGTGCGATCGCCGTGCCGGAAAGGGCGACCGGCATCCTGCGCCTCTACGGCGCCGCCAAGGTGCCGCATTACAACCGGCAGGCGCTGGCCGCGATGCTTGGGCTGCCGCTCGACCGCATTCACCTGCACGAAGGGCATGTCGGCGGCGGGTTCGGCATTCGCGGCGAGCTCTATCCCGAGGACGTATTGACCTGCGCCGCGGCGTTGCGCCTTGGCCGCCCGGTCAAATGGATCGAAGACCGCTACGAGCATCTAGTGGCGGCGAACCAGTCGCGCGGGTCGGTCCACCACGTACGCGCGGCGGTCGACGAGCGCGGCTTTATTCTCGGTCTCGATGACGAGTTCTGGTTCGACCAGGGCGGCTACATCCGTACACACGGGGTCACCGTCACCGACCTCACCATCGCGATGCTGCCCGGCCCCTATGTCATTCCGGCCTACCGTTCGGTCGGTCATGTCCGCCTGACCAACAAGACGCCGTGCGGCACCTACCGCGCGCCCGGCCGCTTTGAGGCGAGCTTTGTGCGCGAGCGGCTCATCGACGCGATCGCCAACCGGCTGGGGCTCGACCCGCTCGCGGTGCGGCGCACCAATTTCATCGCCAAGGCGGCGATGCCGTTCCACCGTGGCCTCGCCACCCTCGGCACCGACGTTGTCTACGACACCGGCGATTATGCGGGCCTGCTCGACAAATTCCTGAACCAGGCAGGGTGGGAAGGATTGCGAGCCGATACGGCGCGGCGCCGGCAAGCCGGTGAACTGATCGGTTTGGGCCTCGGCTTTTTCGTCGAGAAGAGCGGGCTCGGGCCGTTCGACGATGTCCGCATCGCGCTCGACCGAGACGGCGGGATCGAGGTGGTCACCGGCGCCGCCTCGATCGGCCAGGGGGTCGAGACGGTGATGGCGCAGATCTGCGCCGACGGCCTCGGCATCGGTCTCGACCATATCCGGGTGATCCATGGCCAGACCGACCGCATCGCCCGCGGCATGGGCGCCTTCGCCTCACGCGTCACGGTGATGACCGGTGCGGCAGTGTCGATCGCGGCCGCAAAGCTGCGTTGCGAGTTGCTGGCCGTCGCCGGGCAATTATTGCAGATGCCGCCGGACCGGCTGTCCGTGACCGGCGACCGGGTGATCGTGACGGATGCGCCCGAAGGCCCCTCGCTCGATTTCGCGGCGATTGCACGCGGCGCCGGCGGTGAGATCGCGGCCGACGCCACCTTCACCACCGAGCACATGACCTATCCCTACGGTGTTCACCTCGCCCAGGTGCGTGTCGAGCGCGACAGCTGCGCGGTCGTCGTCGAACGCTTCTTTGTCGGGTTCGACATCGGCCGCGCGGTCAACCCGATGCTGGTCGAGGGCCAGATCGCCGGCGGCGCCGCGCAAGGCATCGGCGCTTCGCTTATGGAGGAATTTGTCTATGACGAGGGGGGCCAGCCGCTGTCGGTCACCTTGGCCGATTACCTGATGCCGACGATCGCCGAGATCCCGGCCATCGAGGTGGCGCTGTTCGAGGACGCGCCGACCCCGCTCAACCCGCTCGGCGTCAAAGGCGCCGGCGAAGCCGGGATCAGCGCCGTCGGCGCGGCGATCGCCGCCGCTGTCGACGATGCGCTCGGCCGCCCCGGCGCGGTCCGGCAGCTGCCGATCACGCCAAACCGCCTGCACAAGCTGCTGGCGGATAAATCAGTCTAAAACTCCGCAGTCCCGGCGAAGGCCGGGACCCATTTGTCCACGCCGTCATGCAAGGCACGCGAATTGCTAGCGTTGGCCGGGTGGCCGCGCAATTCTGGGGGGCTTAGCCGAGGAGGGCCCAGGCGTGGATTTTCAGCTCACCCCCGAGCAGCAGCGCCTGCAGCGCAGATGTCGCGGGCTGGCCGCCGATTTTGCGGCCCGCTCGGCCGCGCATGACCGCGACGCCAGCCACCCCATCGAGAATTACGAGCGCCTGCGCGAGGAGGGGTTTCTCGCGCTCACGGTCGCCAAGGATCGCGGCGGCGCCGGCGCCGGCTTTCTCGACCACACGATCGCCTACGAGGCGCTAGGCCAGGGCTGCCCATCGACGGCGCTGGCCTTCAACATGCATGCCTCGGTCGTGATGCCCCTATTGGAAAGCCCCGAGGTCGCGCCCGAAATCAAGGAGCGCATCGCCGAGCTTGTCGTGCGCGATCGCAGGCTCCTAGCCGGCAATTTCTCCGAGCCGGTCACCACCGGGCTGATCGGCGCGCGGCCGCTGAAGACGCGGGCGCGGGCGGTTGACGGCGGCTACAGCGTCAGCGGCCGCAAGATGTTCGCCTCGATGATCGAAGCCGCGGACTGTGTTCTGGTGATGGCCTATCCGGATGGCGCGACGAACCCGTCGGCCGGGATCATCCTGATGCTGCCGCGGGTGGCCCAGGGGCGCCGCGTCGAGCCGGACTGGGACGTGCTCGGCATGCGTGCGACCCGCAGCGACTCGCTCATTCTCGACGAATGCTGGCTGCCCGAGAGCGCCGCCATCTTTCGCTGCGACGACATGCGGGCGTTTCGGCAGGCCTATCTGAACTGGTTCTGGGGCTCGTACACGCCGGTCTATCTCGGCGTGGCGCAGGCGGCATACGACGAATTGCGCCGGGTCGTCGGCGCGCGGCTGCCGGAGGGCTATGCCCAGCCGCTCGCCTATCATCCCGATGTGCGCCGCCATGTCGCCGAGATCAGTGCCGATCTCGAGGCGGCGCGGCTGATCACCTATCGCTCGGCCTGGCTAAGCGACACCGAAGGCCCAACCCCAGAGACGACCGCGGCGCTCTATCGCGCGAAATACATGGTCGGCGAGGCTGTCAGCCGGATTACCCGCACCGCGCTGACGCTCGGCGGCGCGCACGGCATCTTCAAGACCTCGCGCCTCGAACAGCTGTTCCGCGACGGCGCGCTCGGCCCGCTGCATCCGCCGCCGTCAGACTTTTGCCTGTACAACATGGGCTTGTACGAGCTGGGGCTTGATCCCGCCGAAGTGCTGCCGCCCCTGAAGCCCGGTTAGGTCGCAACGGGCTGAGGATGATGCCATGACCGAGCCGAGCCCCCTCCAGGTGAAATCGTCCTTGACGAAGTCGTGCCGCCCGGCCGGCCCTGGGGCCGGCGCATTGCCGGTCGCCGGCGCGGCGGTCAATGTCTGGGGGCACTCGAAGGCAGGGAATTATGTCGATCTGCGGGCCGAGCGCGGCGTGCTGGCGGCGCTGTCAAACTGCCCGCAGATGCACAATCCCTGCAACGCCTACAATTTGACCCCGATCCGCGCGATCGTCTGGCGTCCGACGCGGAGCGACAAACCCGATGGAGCGAAATCGACATGAGCGCGCCGATCTATCATCTGATCCCGAACGCGCCAAAACCGGTCGGGCCCTATAGCCATGTCGTCGAGGCGGATGGCTGGCTGTTCGTCACCGGCCAGCTGGCGACCGATCCGGACGACGACTCGCGGCCGCTGCCGGCCGGTATCGAGGCGCAGACCCGCAAGGTGATGGACAATCTGAGGCGCGCGCTTGCGGGCGTTGGCGCGGGGTTCGAGCATGTCGTCTGCGCGCGCATATTCCTCACCGATTTCGAGCGCGACTACGCCGCGTTCAACCGGCTCTACAGCGAATATTTCGCGCCCGACCGGCTGCCGGCGCGGACCACGGTCGGGGTCACGCATCTGGCGCGCGACGGCATCGTCGAAGTCGATTTGATCGCCCGCCGTTCCTGAGCGGGGATTAGGCCGCCTGGTTCACAGTGGTTCGACACCGCATCAGCGGCAGGACGCGGGTGCCGAACTGCTCCATGCCGATGACGAAATCGTCGAAAGTCAGCATGACGCCGCGCACGCCCGGCACGGTGGCCAGCTCGTCCAGCATGCGCGCAACCGATGCGTAGGAGCCGACAAACACGCCCTGATTGGTCGCAATTTGTCCACGCCGAGGGTGCGGCGCCGGTTCGGCGCCGCATAGGGGTCCTTGCTGGGATCGTCTGACGCCACCCCCGATGCAGAAATTGTAGTCGGCGTGTTGGGCTGCAAAAGCGCGTCCCGGCATCGCTTTGGGCGGCGCAGATTATCGGGATCTCGGTTGCGGGCATCGGCAGGCAGCGGCAATCGTCCATCTGGAAGAAGTCGCCGTGAAAGCTCGACCTGCCCGTCTGCCATAGTTCGCGCATGATCGAGACGTATTCGCCGCAGTATTCATGGCGGCGGCGATAATGTTCCGCCCCCGGCCAGATCTCCATTTGCCAACGCCGATTGTCGCCGGCCGAGATGAATTTTTCAGGGGTCTCGGTTGACATAGGTGCATATGCTCCTATATAGGCGCATATGCACTTATAAGGCGCGCCAATGTCCACCGATGCCCTGCCAAAATCCGAGGGATGCCATTGCCTGGCGGTCCGCCAGGCGGGTCGTCGGGTCAGCCGGTTTTACGATCAATTCATGGCGCCGGTCGGGCTGCGCACGACCCAGTTTTCAATCCTGGCCAAGCTGCAGCGGCTCGGGCCGCTCAGCATCAATGCACTGGCGGCGGCAATGGTGATGGATCGCACGACGCTCGGACGCACCATCCAGCCGCTGAAGCGGCAGGGCCTGGTCGCCGTTGTCAGCGGAAGGATCGATCGCCGCCGCAAGGAACTGCGTCTCACCGACGCCGGTGCCGAACGGCTGTGCTGCGCGGTCAGGCAATGGATCCGCGCCCAGGACCGCTTTGAGGAAATCTTCGGCGCTGAACGCGCCGCCGCGCTGCGGGCCCTTCTGCAAATCGTCTCGGCCAGCGAACAGCTCTGAGGTGCGTTCGGATGAGCGCGACAGAGAACTCCGACGCCGTCCTTCTCCCGGGGAGGCGCGAGGCAACAGAACGAGATCCCGTCATGAGCGATAGAGCTCTCGAACGCAAAACGCTCCCCATTCCCGCGACCCGCGAACGCGATCTGCAGCAACGCTTGACGAGGCTCGCTCCCATCGGCCTTGCGCTGTTGATCGTGGCGGGCGGCGCCCTTTATGGCAATCACTGGTGGACCGTCGGCCGCTTTGTCGAAAGCACCGACGATGCCTATGCCGGGGGCAACGTTACCGCAGTGTCGCCGCATGTCGCGGGCTTCGTCGCGGAAATCCCTGTCGCGGACAATCAGCGCGTCGAAGCCGGCCAGTTGCTGATCCGTCTCGACGCGCGCGATTTCCGGGCCGCTCTCGACCATGCCCGGGCAGTCGCCGACCAACGGCAGGCGGCGCTCGCCGGGCTCGCAGCGAAATACGTGCTGCAACGCGCGATAGTCGACCAGGCGGAGGCGGATCTCGCCGCCAAGACCGCGGCGGCCGGCTTCACCAGCCAGGATGAGGTCCGCTACCGCACGCTCGCATCGACACCAGCCGGAACACGCCAGAATGCCGAGCGGGCATTCGCCAGCGACCGGGAGGCGCAGGCGGCGGTCAAGGCCGCGACGGCGGGGCTTGTCGCCGCCCGCCAGCAGCTCAGCGTGCTGGATGCGGCGATCGCCGAAGCCCGCGCCGTCGTCGCCCAGGCCGAGGCCGATCTCGAAACCGCCCGGCTCAATCTCGGGTACACGGAGATCCGCTCGCCAATCGGCGGCTATGTCGGCAACCGCGCCGCGCAGATCGGCGCCTACGTCGCCGGCGGCGCCTATCTCTTGAGCGTCATTCCGGCGCAAGGTCTTTGGGTCGATGCCAATTTCAAGGAGGATCAGCTCGCGCACATGATTCCGGGTCTGCCCGCAACGGTGGTTGCCGACGTGCTGCCCGGGAAAACCTTCCACGGCCATGTCGCGAGCCTGGCGCCGGGGACCGGGGCGGTCTTCAGCGTGATCCCGCCGGAAAACGCTACCGGCAATTTCACGAAAATCGTTCAGCGCGTGCCGGTTCGCATCGCGCTCGATGACGGCGACGCGCGGCTCGGCGAGTTGCGGCCGGGTCTGTCGACGACGGTCAGCGTCGATACGCGGCCCGCGACGCCAGCCAGCGAGTGACGGCAATGCCCGACACCGGAATCTGGCTCCGCAGCCTCTTGCCATTTGTCGTCATGTGCTTTGGCGGTTTTATGGCGCTGCTCGACATCCAGATTGTCGCGTCGTCGCTGCAGCAAATCGGTGGCGGGCTGTCGGCGGCGCAGGACCAGATCGCCTGGGTGCAGACCGCCTATCTGATCGCCGAGATCGTCGTGATCCCCTTGTCCGGCTGGCTGACCCGTGTGTTTTCGACGCGCTGGCTGTTTGCCGCCTCGGCCGCCGGCTTCACGCTGTCCAGCCTCCTCTGTGGCCTCGCCTGGAACATCGAGAGCATGATCGTCTTCCGCGCGCTGCAGGGCCTTCTCGGCGCGTCGATGATCCCGATCGTATTCACCTCCTCTTTCTACTATTTCGAGGGCCAGCGCCGCGTCTACGCCGCTGCCGTCATCGGCACGATCGCCTCGGTCGCGCCGACGCTGGGTCCGGTGATCGGCGGCTGGATCACCGACACGCTGAACTGGCATTGGCTGTTCTACGTCAACCTGTTGCCCGGCGCGGCGATCACCATCCTCGGGGCGCTGTCGGTCAAGATCGACGAGCCCGACCTCAAGCTGCTCAACGGAGCGGACTACACCGGCATCGGCCTGATGGCCGTCGCGCTCGGCACCCTCGAATACGTGCTCGAAGAGGGCTCGCGGTGGAATTGGTTCGACGATGCGACGATCCGCTCCTGCGCCTGGCTCGCGGCGATCGCCGGCGTGCTGTTCGTGGTGCGCAGCCTGACCTTCGCACGGCCGGTCGTCGACCTGCGCGCACTCGGCAACCGCAACTTCGCGCTCGGCTGCTTCCTCTCGTTCGTCACCGGGATCGGGATCTTCTCGACGATCTATCTGACCCCGCTGTTTCTCGGCTATGTCCGCGGCTTCAGCGCCTGGCAGACCGGCGTCGCGATCTTCTCGACCGGCGTCGCCTCGCTCGCCGGGGTGCCGGTGTACATCATCCTGGCGCGCAAATTCGATACGCGCTGGTTGATGATGTTCGGGCTCGCCTCGTTCGGCCTCGCAATGTGGGGCTTCACCTACATCACCCACGAATGGGGCGGCGCGGAGCTCCTCGTGCCGCAGATCCTGCGCGGGTTCCCGCAGGTGTTTGCGGTGGCGCCGGCGGTGACCTTGGGCCTCGGCAGCCTGCCCCCGGAGCGTCTCAAATACGCCAGCGGCCTCTTCAACATGATGCGCAATTTGGGCGGCGCGGTCGGCATCGCGGTGTGCGGCGCGATCCTCAACGCCAGAACCAATTTCCATTTCGATGCAATCGCCTACCACCTGACCCCGGCGAACGGCCCGATGGAGCGCATGATCGCCGGGCTGTCCAGCCGTTATGCCGCGATTCCCGGCAGCCTTGACGACGGGCATGTCGCGGCGCTGAAACAGCTCTGGCTTCTTGCCTACCGCGAGGCCTCGACCCTGGCCTATGCGGACGCGTTTCGGGCGATCATGATCGCCTTCATCGCGGCCACACTGCTCGTCCCGCTGTTGCGCAACGTCGTGCCGCCGAAGCTGCCTGCCGCGGCACACTGACCGGATTACCCCAGCAAGAGGAGTTGACCAATGACAGTCCTTCCCTATCGCACCGCTCTGATCGTCGGGGCGGGTTCGGGCATCAGCGCATCGGTTGCGCGCGGCCTGTCCGCGGCTGGCCTCAAGGTTGGCCTGGCGGCCCGCAATATAGACAAACTGGCACCGCTCGCCGCCGAGACCGGTGCGGAAAGGTTTGCGGCCGACGCCTCGGATCCGGCGGCGGTCGCGCACTTGTTCGCGGAAGCGGACGCGCGGCTCGGGGTGCCCGATGTCGTGCTCTATAACGCCAGCGCCCGGGCGCACGGCCCGATTGCCGAGCTCGACCCTGAAGCGGTGCGCAAGGCGGTCGAAGTGTCGGCCTTTGGCGGGTTCCTCGTCGTCCAGCAGGCGGCGCAACGGATGATCCCACAGGGCAACGGCGCAATCCTGCTGACCGGCGCCAGCGCCAGCGTCAAGGGCTACCCGCTGTCGGCGGCCTTCGCGATGGGCAAGTTCGCCTTGCGCGGTCTGGCGCAGAGCGTCGCCCGCGAGCTCGGTCCGAAGGGGATCCATGTCGCCCATTTTGTGATCGACGGCGGAGTGCGCAGCGCGCGGCGGCCGGATCCGGACAATCGGCCGGACAGCACGCTCAACCCGGACGATATCGCGCAGACCTATCTCGAAATCCTGCGCCAGCCGAAGAGCGCCTGGTCGCTGGAGGTCGAATTGCGCCCCTGGGTCGAGACTTTCTGACGTCGCGCCGGCGAGGGAGGGCTGCGGTGGAAGCAAAAAACATGTCGGCAGCGGTGATCGGCGCCGGTGACTATATCGGCGCCGCCATCGCCAAAAAATTCGCTGCCGAAGGGTTCACGGTCTTCGCCGGACGGCGGCGAGCTGACAAGCTGACGCCGTTGGTCGACGAGGTTGCGGCCGCGGGTGGGCGGATCGTCGGCCGCTCGCTTGACGCGCGCAAGGAGGCGGACCTGGCCGCTTTCCTGCGGGAGGCCGACGCGGCCGCGCCGCTCGAAATCTGCATCTTCAACATCGGGGCGAACGTCAACTTCCCGCTCCTGGAGACCACCGAGCGGGTGTTCCGCAAGGTTTGGGAATTGGCGTGCTACGCCGGCTTCCTGACCGGCCGCGAGGCGGCGCGGCTGATGCTGCCGCATGGCCGGGGCAGCATTTTTTTCACCGGCGCCACGGCCAGCCTGCGCGGCGGGGTCGGCTATGCGGCATTTGCGAGCGCCAAGTTCGGCCTGCGCGCGGTGGCCGAAAGCGCCGCCCGCGAGCTCGGCCCGCAGAACATCCACGTCGCCCATCTGGTGATCGACGCCGGTGTCGACACCGCGTGGGTTCGCGACCGCATCAGGCAGCGCGAGGGCGAGGCAGCGGTCGCCAACCTCGACCCGGGCCGCCTGATGCGACCGGCCTCGGTCGCCGACGCCTATTGGCAAATCTTCCAGGAGCCGCGCGACGCCTGGTCGTTCGAGCGGGCGATCCGGCCCTTCGCAGAGAAATGGTAAGAGCATGACCAATGTGGAGTTCCATTTCGATTTCGGCAGTCCCAACGCCTATCTGGCGCATCTGGTGATCCCGGATATCGAGCAACGCGCCGGCGTCAAATTCGACTATGTGCCGGTGTTGCTGGGCGGCGTGTTCAAACTCACCGGCAACCGTTCACCGGCGGAGAGCCTCGCCGGCATCAGGAACAAGCCCGAGTACGAGCGCCTCGAGACCGCGCGCTTTATCGAGCGGCACGGGATCATGTCCTACCGCCGCAACCCGTTCTTCCCGGTCAACACCTTGACCATCATGCGCGGCGCTGTCGCGGCGCAGGTGTTGGGGGTATTCGAGCGCTATGTCGACGAGACCTATCGGCACATGTGGTCGGAGCCGAAAAAGCTCGACGACCCGTCGGTGTGGCGGGCCGCCCTCATCGAGTCCGGGTTCGATCCCGAGCGCTTTGGCGAAATGGTTCAGAATCCCGAGATCAAGGCACGGTTGCTCGCCAATACCGAGCGTTCGGTCGAGCGCGGCACGTTCGGCGCGCCGACCTTTTTTGTCGGCGACGAGATCTTTTTCGGCAAGGACCGGCTACGCGATGTCGAAGAACTGATCCTGGCTCGACGGTAGCTTGACATCGGTCCTCAGGTCGCCTCCTGGGCTGGCGCGCCCGGCGCATTGAGGCGGCCGGCGTAAACGGGATCACCCTCGCGACGGCTGGGGAGCGGGGCGAGTGGCCGCCGCAACAGACCGGAGCCGGTCGCCGTGACCTTTGTTTCTTGCCGGTGAACCGGCGTCGTCCTTCGCCGCCTCCACCAACAGCGCGCGGAACCAGGCCTGCGCCGGGTCGCTCGCGGCGCGGCGGTGCCAAGCCATCGACACGGTCATCGCGAAGTCGATCGGCAACAGCATGATCGCGATCTCGGCGGTAGCAGCGATCTGCCGCGCAGTGCGTTGCGGCACCGTGGCGACAAGGTCGGATTGGGCGAGCGCGGCCGGCACCGCGAGATAGGTCGCGACCAGCAGCGCCACCCGACGCTTCAGCCCGAAGTCAATGAGGATGCGGTCGAGCGCGCCTGATGTCGTGCCGCGTGGCGACACCAGCACATGGCTCTGCGCGGCATAGCCTTCCAGCGACAATGGCCGGGCCGCGATCGGATGGCCCTTGCGCGCGACGACGACGAACGGGTCGCGCAACAGGACCGTCGAGTCGATATGCGCCGGCAAATTCCCGACATGCGCGACGGCGACGTCGATCGCGCCACGTTCGAGCCGCTCGACGATGTCGGTGCCGGTCGCCGGCAGGAGCCGCAAGGTCGCGCCGGGCGCCTCGCGGGCGAACGCCCGGGCGAGCTGTCCGACCAATGCGATCTCGGCGTATTCGGCCATCCCGGCGGTAAAGATCGCCGCGCTCTTGGCTGGGTCGAACCCGGCGCCGAGGTTGAGCGCCGCCTCGATCTGCTCGATCGCCGCCGCGATCAGCGGGGCGATCTCGCGGGCGCGGGCGGTCGGCTCCATGCTGGTCGCCGTGCGCACGAACAGATCGTCGGCGAAGAGGCTCCGCAGACGCGACAAGGCGTGGCTCATCGCCGGCTGCGACAGGCCGATCCGGCCGCCGGCGCGGGTGACGGCGCGCTCGCCCATCAGCGCGTCGAACGCCTTCAGCAGGTTGAGGTCGACCGCCCGAATATCCATCTGGAGAATGCATAACATAAAATCAATCGATTTGATAGATGGCCGAGCATGCCGATATTGTGCTCCAAGCCATCAAAGGAGCGACCAGCCATGCCGCAAGAACAAGCGCCGCGCCTCAGCCATGTCGGCCTCTATGTCACCGACGTGCCGAGGATGATCGATTTCTACACCAAGACTCTCGGCTTCGTGGTCAGCGACGGGGCACCCGACGGCCGCATCACCTTTCTGTCGCGCAACCCATCGGACCACCACCAGGTCGTCCTGGTACGCGGCCGCGAGACCGAACTTGAAACGCCGATGGTGCAACAGGTCTCGTTCAACGTCGGAACGCTTGCCAATGTGCAGCGCGCCTTCCGCAAGGTGACCGATGCGGGCTGCGACGGCATTCGCCCGATCAGTCACGGCAACGCCTGGTCGGTCTATTTCCGCGATCCCGAAGGCAACCAGATCGAGATGTTCTGCGACACGCCGTGGTATGTGCCGCAGCCCTGCGGCTTCAAGATCGATCTGGACAAGAGCGAAGACGAGGTCTACCGCGCCACCGAGGCCTATTGCCGCGACCAGGCGGGCTTCAAGCCAATCGAAGAATGGCGCACCGAGATCAGCAAGAAGATCGCGGCGCAACTCGAAGCGTAACCATTCAGACAGGAGAGACAGATGAGCGAAATCAAGGGCTATCATGCCCACGTTTATTACGACGCCGGCACCAAGGATAAGGCGACGGCGCTGCGCGAGGCGCTGCTGGGCAAGTTCAAGGTAGAGCCCGGCGGATTTTCCGATGCGCCGCAGGGGCCGCACCCGATCTCGCAGTTCAACGTGATCTTCGAGACCCCGGAATTTGACAGCGTCGTACCCTGGCTTATGCTGAACCGCGACGGCCTCGACGTCCTGGTCCACCCGCTGTCGGATAGCTCCTATAACGACCACACCGCTTATGCGATGTGGCTCGGCAATCCAGTGACGTTGAAAACTGACATGCTCCGCCACGCGCCGGTCCGGGACAGCCTGATGCCGAGTTCCCAGCGCGCGCACGCTTAAGGAACCTCTGCTTCCGTCACCGGGCTTGTCCCGGTGATCCGCGGCAGCCGCCCGTGAATGGCCGGGTCGAGCCCGGCCATTCACGAATAATTGGGAGGAGTCGATGGCCGAGATCATCGGAGTGGGCTGCACGCATCGCCCGCTGATGCTCCGTCCGGATGAAGACTGGACCTTCATGATGCGGGCGGCGCTCGACGATCCGGACATGCCGCAGGAGATGAAGGACCCGGCGCGCTGGCCGGCGCCATTGCGCCAGGAGCTGGGAAACGATTGGGGCACTGCCGCCGCTGGTCGGGCGCGGCCGGTCTATCGCGCCCATTTCGCCGAGGCGCGCCGCCGGATCGACCAATTCAAACCCGATCTGATCGTGATGTGGGGCGACGATCAGTACGAAAACTTCAAGGAAGACATCATCCCGCCATTCGCGGTCCTGGCCTATGAGGACCAGGAGCGGCAGCCCTGGGCGCACCGCCGCTCGCCGTGGAACCCGTGGAACGAGCCGGCCGATACGACGGTGCGGGTCCGGGGCCACAAGGAGGCCGGCAAATACCTCGCCTCGGGGCTGATCGAGGCCGGGATCGACGTCGCCTATGCCTATAAGCCGCTGCACCACCCGATGGGGCACGCTTTCGAGAATACACTACAGCTCTTGGACGACGAACGCCGCGGCTTCGACTACCCGCTGGTGCAGTTCGCGGTCAATTGTTACGGGCGCCGGGTCAATGCCGCGCGCGGGCTGCGCCTGCCGTTGGCGATGAAGGGCGAGGTCAAGAACCTCGACCCGCCGGGGCCCAACCCGCATCGCTGCATGGAGGTGGGCGCCGCCGCGGCGCGGGTCATGGCCGCGAGCCCGTGGCGCACGGCCTTTGTCGCCTCGTCCTCCTGGTCGCATTCGTTCCTGACCGAGAAGAATTACCAGCTGTGGCCCGACGTCGCGGCCGACCGCGGGCTCTACGAGGCTCTGAAAAAAGGCGATTACGCGGCCTGGCACCGCTATACGACCGACCAGATCGAAGAGAGTGGCCAGCACGAGGTCTTGAACTGGTTCTGCCTGTTGGGCGCGATGGAGGCGCTTGGCCGTAAGCCCGACAAGGCGACTTTTATCGAGACCTGGGCCTTCGTCTCGCCGGTCGTCTTCGCGTATTACCAGGCGTGATGTTAAACCCTCTCCCGCGTCGCGGGAGAGGGGCAGTTACGAATAATCCGGCCTGCGCTTTTCGCGGAACGCGGCGACGCCTTCGGCGAAGTGCCGGCTGGCGCGGACCCGGTCGCCGAGCGCCTGCTCGAGCGGCTCGCGGCTTCTGGCGTAATCGGCGATCGCGGTGCTGATCTGGGTGCGCACGGCCTGCACCGCGACCGGGCTGTTGGCGGCGATTGCGGCTGCGGTCTCCAAGGCCCAGGGCAGCAGCGCCGCGCGTTCGACGACCCGGTTGACGAGGCCGATCCGCTCGGCAAAAGCGGCGTCCACCAGCCGCCCGGTCAGCAGCAGGTCCATCGCGTGCACATGGCCGACCTGCTGCGTCAGCTTCACCGTGGCGCCGCCGAATGGATAGATCGACCATCTGACCTCGGGGAGGCCGAAACGCGCCTCGGGCGCCGCGGCGCGAATATCGGTCGACAGCAACAGTTCGACCCCGCCGGCGATGCAGTCGCCATTGACCGCCGCGACGATCGGCTTTGTGAACGGCGTGTTCTTCAGAAGCGCGCGGCTGACGATCGCTGCGGTCCCGGGGCTGGCGGTGAGATCGCCGGCGAGATCAGCGCCCGACGAGAATGCCTTGTCGCCCGCCCCGGTCAGGACCACGGCGCGGCAATTCTCATCCTGGTCGAGCCGGTCCCACAATTCCGCCAGATCGGCGAGCATCGCCCGGGTCATCGCGTTGCGGCGCGGCTCGTTGGAAATCGTCACGAGGACGATGTGAGGCCCCTGCCGCTCGACCCGGATTTCCATCTGCGTTCCGCTCCTCAAAACCAGCGGGCCTTGTCGACGATGTTGCGCAGCTCCGCTCCGGCGACGAAGCGCCGGCAATTGTCGCTCAGCACCGCAAACCGGCGCTCGTCAAGATAGGGGCCGTGGCCGGCGGTGTGCGGCGTGATCAGGACGCCGGGGATCGTCCACAACGGGTGGTCGGCGGGGAGCGGCTCCTGTTCGAAAACGTCGAGGCCGGCGCCGGCGATCTCGCCGGCCTTGAGCGCGGCGACCAGATCGTCGAGCCTTGTCGTCATGCCGCGGCCGATATTGATGAAGAAGGCGCCCTTCTTCATGCGCTGAAACCGCGCCCGGTTCATAAAGCCCTCGGTCTCGGGCGTGTGCGGCACGGTCAGGATCACGAAATCGGCGCGGGGCAACAATTCATCGAGCGCGGCGGCGCGGTGCAATTCGGCGACCCCCGCCGGTGGCGCGACGCGGCGCTCGTCGACCCCGATCACGTGCATGCCGAAGGCGCTGGCGAGCCGCGCCACCTCACTGCCGATGCCGCCGACCCCGACCACGAGCGCGGCGGCCTCGGGCAGGTGGACGACATCGCCGCTCTCGCGCGGCACCGGGCGCCATTCGCGGCGCAGCTGCTGCGGCAGATAGACGTGCAGGCCGCGGGCGAAAGCGAGCACAAAGGCCATCACATGCGCGCCGATATGGTCGTTATAGATCTCGCGGAAATTGGTGATGACGACCGGGTGCTCGATCAATTCGCGGTAATAGAACCCGGCCGGCGGCGCCGCCTGCGGCGCCTGCAGCCAGCGCAGCTTGTCGGCGCGCGCCAAGAGCGCCGGCGGGATGCGGCCAAAAGCGCCGTCGGCCATCGCGATCGCCTGCTCGGCGCCTTCCGTCGTCTCGGGCGCGATGATGTCGAGTTCGGGCGTCGCTTCAGCAAGCCGGCGGGCCCATTCGCGGGTCGTCTCGCTCTGCGGCGGCAGCATCAAAAAGGTCGTGGGCATCGGGGGCCTCCTGCGATCGACGTAGGGAGGAATAGCGAAGCGCATTCCGCCGCAGCTTGGCGCTAGCCTATCATCGCCACCGGCGGAAGGCGCTTCGCTTTTCCGCCCTACAGGATTGCGGACCCGGCCGCCGAGTCGATAGGGTCTCGCCACCGGAATGGGAGGGCGCGGTGCGGCGTTTCGAGGGCAAGATCATCTGGGTCACCGGCGGCGGCAGCGGCATCGGCGAGGCGACGGCGCTGGCGTTGGCGCGCGAAGGCGCGGATATCGTGCTGACCGGGCGTAGGCCCGCCCCGCTCGAACAGGTCGCCGGGCAGATCCGCGATTTGGGCGGCACCGCCTATGTCTAGCCCGGCGACCTGATGCAGCCCGACCAGGTGACCCGGATCGGTGATTTCATTAGCAACAAAATCGGCCGCCTCGACATCCTCCTCAACAATGCCGGGCTCAACATCAACGACCGTCATTGGAACAAGCTGACGCCGGAGAACGCCCGACTGATGATCAACGGCAACCTCGCCGCCGCGGCGCAGTGCGTCACCGTCGCCTTGCCGCTGATGCGGGTGCAGCAGGACGGCCTGATCATCCACACCGCCTCGATCGCCGGCCGCTTCATCGGCGGTTTTCCGGGGCCGCTCTACACCGCGGCAAAGCACGGGGTCGTCGCGATGAGCCATTCGATCAACATGGAGGAATGCAAGAACGGCATCCGCTCCTGCGTCTTTCTGCCGGGCGAAGTGGCGACCGCGATCCTCGACAAGCGACCGAACCCGGTCAGCGCCGAGGAAAAGGCCCGCATGGTGCAGCCCGAGGATTGCGCCGAACTGATCCTCTACATTGCCGGCTTGCCGAAGCGATTGGTGATGAACGAGGTGATGCTGAGCCCGACCTGGAACCGCGCCTATGTCGCGGCAATCGACAAATTGTCCAATCTGTAATTCGATTTCGAGGGAGACCCTGATGGCACAGACCGCGCAACCCAACCGCAAGAAGCTCTTGTTGCCGACGACGATGTCGAAATCCGGCTGGGCGATCGTCGAGGCGCGCGAGGATGTCGAGGGCGTCTCGTTCGTGCCGACCGTGCCGAAGGCAGAGTTTCACCAAATTCTCGAAGAGGCGAGCGGCATCTGCCTCGGGGTGCAGCCGTTCAGCGATCCCGAACTCGATGCCGCCCCGCAACTCGAAGTCGTCTCCCGCATCGGGGTCGGGTATGACGCTGTCGACGTACCGGCGCTGACTGCGCGAAAAATCCCGCTGATGATCGGCGGCACCTCGAACTCGGTCAGCGTCGCCGAGGCCGGCGTTTTCCTGACGATGAGCCTCGCCCGCCGCGGCGCGCAGATGAATGCGCTGGTCCGCGAGGGCCGCTGGCACGACCGCTACAAGGAGATGCCGGTCGATCTCTACGGCAAGACCGTGCTGATCATCGGTTTCGGCAAGATCGGCACGCGTTCGGCGCGGCGCTTCGCGGCGATGGAGACCAATGTCCTCGTCTACGACCCCTACATCTATTCCGAAACGATCCGCGGCTCGGGCTACGAGCCGGTCGGCGATCTCGATGAGGCAGTGGCGCGCGCCGATTTCATTACGATTCATTGCCCGAAGACGCCGGAGACGGTGGGCCTGTTCAACGCCGCCCGCCTGGCGAAGATGAAGCGCACCGCGTTCCTGGTGAATACCGCGCGCGGCGGCATCGTCGACGAGAAGGCGCTCTACGACACCTTGAAGGCGAACCGCATCGCCGGCGCCGCGCTCGACGTTTTCGACCAGGAGCCGACGCCGCAGGACAACCCGTTGCTGACCCTGTCCAACTTTATCGCCGCCCCGCACGTCGCCGGGGTGACCAAGGAAGCCGTCGACCGCATGGCGGTAGTTGCCGTGCAGAACATCCTCTCGGTGCTCGACGGCAAGCCCAACCGCGAGAATGTGGTGAACAAGGAAGTGCTGGGGTAGCAGCGGCGACTTGACACACGCCGCCATAGCTGGCGGGATCGGGAAAGCTTAACGCGGCAGTTTGGAGGACGCCATGGCGCGCGCGAACGGAGTGCGGGAGATCTGGGCGGAGGGCCGGGCTGTCATCAACAGCTGGCTCGGTATTCCATCGAGCTTCTCGGCCGAGGTCATGGCCCATGCCGGGTGGGATTCGCTGGTCGTCGACATGCAGCACGGCATGATCGACTATTCGATGATGGTGCCGATGCTGCAAGGCATCTCGACGACCGGCACGGTGCCGCTGGTGCGGGTGCCGTGGAACGACCCGGCCCATATCCAGAAGGCGCTCGACGCCGGCGCCTACGGCATCATCTGCCCGATGATCAACAACCGGGCCGAAGCCGAGAAATTTGTCGACTCGATGCGCTATGCGCCATTGGGCCACCGCAGCTCGGGCCCAATCCGCGCCTCGCTCTATGGCGGGTCCGACTACCACGCCAAGGCCAACGACCTCGTCGTCGCCTTCGGGATGATCGAGACCGCCGAGGCGATCAACAAGCTCGACGAGATCCTGCCGACCCCGGGCCTCGACGCGGTCTATATCGGGCCGTCGGATCTCTCGATCTCCTACGGTCATCCGCCGGGCGGCGACAAGCCCGACGAATGGATGATGGCGGCGCTGAAGAAGGTGCTCGACGGCTGCAAGCGCCACAACGTGCAGCCCGGGATCCACTGCGGCGCGCCGGCCTACGCCAGGCGGATGATCGATCTGGGCTTCAAGTTCGTCACGGTGGGCGGCGACACCCGCTTTGTGACGATGGGCGCGGCCGCGGCGGTCGCCGAGATGCGCGAGGGGTCGAACTCGGGCGCGGCGGCAAAGCCGGCGGCCGGCGGCAGCACCAGCCCGTACTGAGCGAACGCCGCCACCCCTCTGGCGCCCTTCCTTAACCCTCCCCCGCAAGCGGGGGAGGGAAGGGTGGGGGCTAGATCGGCTGGCGCTGCCAGTTTAAGGCCCCCGGTCAAGGGCTATGCCGGGCCGCTTGAAGTTGCGGTCGAGATGGCCTTTGCCCTCTTGGTCGCCCTGCTCGAAGAGCCAGCTGTAGCCGCCTGCCGGATTGGTCAAAATCTCCCAGCAATTGTCGTCGCCGTCCCAGAAGAAAAAGCTGTAGGTGCCGTGCTGGAGATGCGGCTTGGAAATTTTCTTGAGCTTCCACGTCTCGGCCTCGGCGCAGACGGTGCGGTGCGCCTGGTCCACTTCATCCTTTGTGCCAACATCGAGGCCATTGTGGTTGAGGAGGTTCATCTCCCCGACATGCTTGCTGAAGACGACCGCGATCGTGTTCGCGCCGCCGAGGCGAACAAGCAGCGAGATCGGGCTGGTCTGCACGACCTCGAACCCGAGAAATTCCTCATAGAAGCGCCGCGAGAACGCGAGGTCGCGGCTCTCCAGCGTGCCGTGCGACAGAAAGTTGAGCTTGAGCGCCGGCGCCGTTTTGGCGCTGTGCGTGGCGTCGCTTGGTGGCATTTGCATCCTCCGCCCAATTAGCCCGTGATCGCCGAGACAACATCACCCGCCGGAAACTCCCTGCGTTTCGACATAGAGGGCATAGACCGACTGGCTCGCCGCCATGAACAGGCGGTTGCGCTTTTTTCCGCCGAAACAGACGTTGGCACAGCGCTCGGGCAGCATGATGCGGCCGATCATCGTGCCGTCGGGGGCGTAGATGGCGACCCCGTCCTCGGTCTCGCCGCCGCCCCAGGCGCACCACAGATTGCCGTCGACATCGACGCGCAGCCCGTCGCTGCCGCCCGGCTCGGCGCCGCAGAACTCGCGGCGGTTGGCCGTCTTGGTGCCGTTGTCGACGACGTCGTAGACCTGGATTGTCCGCTGCCCCGGGCCCGGCGTGTCGACGACGTAGAGCAGCTTTTCGTCGGGCGAGAAGGCGAGGCCGTTCGGCCGTTTCATGTCGCCGACCGCGGTCGTCATCTGGCCGCTGGCGGGGTCGAGCCGGTAGACCCGCAGCGGCAATTCCCATTCCGCCTTGTGACCGAGATAATTGCCGCGGGTACCGGCGCCGTTGTCGCTGAACCAGATCGAGCCGTCCGATTTGACGACGACATCGTTGGGGGCGGTCAGGCGCTTACTCTCGAAGCTATCGGCGAGCACCGTGATCGTGCCGTCATATTCGGTGCGGGTCAGCCGCTGCGCATCCATCTCGCAGGTGACGAGGCGGCCCTGGCGGTCGCGGGTGTTGCCGTTGGCGTAGTTCGAGGGCCGGCGAAACACGCTGACCGCGCCGGTTTCCTCCTCCCATTTCATGATCCGGTCGTTCGGGATGTCGCTCCACAACAGGTAGCGGCCGTCGCCGAACCACACCGGCCCCTCGGTGAAGCGGCAGCCGCCGGCGATCCGTTCGATCGCGGCATTGCCGAGCACGTATTTCTGAAATCGCGGGTCGAGCACCTTGATGTCGGGATCGGGATAGCGGATCGGCTCAGCTCCCTGCTCCCAGCGATTATCCGATGCCATGTCCCGGTCCTCCCTACGAATTCGGGCCGCGCTCCATCGACACCGGCTGCCACCGGTTCAAGCCGCTGGAGAGGAGCACCGCCGGGTTGACGCAGGACAGAGGCCACTTGCCGCTGAGCACCAGCGACAATTCGAGGCCGACGCGGCGCCGACGCGCCGGATCAAATCGCGCGGTCGCCGAGGCGACATGCGCGGTCAGGATGACGTTGTTCATCCCGAGCAGCGGGTTGTTGCCGCCGGGCGGTTCCTTTTCCAGGACATCGAGCCCCGCCGCGGCGATCATGCCTTCGTCGAGCGCCTTGATCAGCGCCGCCTCATCGGTGGTCGGTCCGCGCCCGGTGCTGATGTAGATCGCGGTCTTCTTCATCTGGGCGAAATGCTCTTCGCGGATCATCCGTTGCGCGCTGGCGGTGGCCGGCGAATGCATCGAGATGATGTCGGCCCGCGCCAAGAGTTCCGGCAGGCTGACCGGCTCGACCCCGCGCTCGGTCATCACCATCTCCTCGATGAACGGATCGTAGGCGATGATGTGCAGGCCAAACGGCTTGGCCCGCTCGGCTACCGCCCGCGCCACATGGCCAAAGGCGATGAGACCCAGGGTCAGGCCGCGCAGGCGCGGGATCTTCAATAGCGCCGGCCTTCCCTCCGCCCAGCGGCCCTCGCGCACCATGCGGTCCTGCTCGACCAGCCGGCCATGGGTCGCCAGGATCAGCCGCATCGCGTGGTCGGCGACTTCCTCGATGAAGGTATCCGGGCAGTTGGTGACCGGGATGCCCTTCGCCGTCGCGGCGTCGACATCGACCGTGTCGACGCCGACGCTGCCGAGCGAAATGATCTTGCAGCGCTGGAGCCCGTCGATCATGCGCTTGGTTATCGGTCGGCCCTTGGCATAGAGCGCGTCGGCATCCTTCGCCGCCGCGACGAATTCGTCTTCCGAGCCGGCCGCGATCTCGTAGATCTCGGCGTCAATCGGCGCCAGCGCTTCCATTTCATAACCGTAGCCGCCGCCGGCCACGGTAAAGCTGGCGCCCGCCGGGGTCGCGATCCTGAATTTGGCCAAGTCTCCCTCCCATTGCGAAACCGCTCGACCGATCAGACCGTTGCCGGCAGGGCTTGTCAATCGCCGGCAGCCGGTTGCGGCCCGCCCTCCGGTCCGATCGGCATGGCGAGGACCGCGCGGCCCGCTTGCGTGCGATTGGGCAGCGACCCCGACACCAGTGCCCAGCGGTCCACCGCCGGCGAGCGCCCGTTGCACGGTTTCCGGTTGCGACGGGCTCATCGTCGCCGCTTCCCCAAAGTGGCCGCGACATTGCACAAAGATTTCCAAATCTCTGAAGATTTTGAACTAGACCAAGTTCGATTTTTAACCAAGATGAAATGAAACTCGTCTATTCTCTTTCCTACGTCGGAGATTTGGTGTAACAGATGGAAATTAAGCGAGGCGACAGGAATAAAGATTCCATAGATCAACGATGTGTTCTTATCGTTGATGATGAACCCCTGAATTTAAAATTATTTACTCTAACGCTAATCAAGCAAGGGTATCGCGTCCTGCAAGCGACTGATGGGTATCATGGGTTTGTTCTGGCACACGATGACCTGCCAGATTTGATCATAATGGATGTTCAATTGCCTAAAATATCTGGGCTAGAAATCACACGTACACTCAAAGATAGCGCTCATACCCAGAATATACCAATAGTGATTGCAACTGCTTTTCTAATAGACGAAGAGGAACTGCGGGAGAGTGGTTGTGACGGATACATGACAAAGCCATTTGCTATGAAAGACTTTATCGGGCTAATTGAGGCCTTGATCGGCCGCAAACCGCAGGTGGCCGTGACCGGCTGATTGCGGCAGGGTCCTGGTCGGCTACCGACGTCGCCGCCATCCACCCGCGCCAATCCCCGCGACGCCGGTAAACGACGGTCGGCTTCAGCAGTCCCACCAAAGACGACCGCTTTGGGTGCTCAGGCGCCAATCCCATTGCCAATTCGGAAGATCAATCGATCGCGCTCAATCAGTGCGGTGTCAAGTTCCTCGGCAAGCGCGTTCACCCGCGCTATGTTGCCGTGCACTTTTGCTGCCGAACGTTGAGTCTGCAGACGGCCGATCTGCTTGACTATCGCGTCCAATTCAACCCACTCAAACGACAATCCCGTTTTCTCACTGAGCAGGCCAAACGTGCGATAGCTTATCATGCCGGAAACGCCAATCATGGCATTGGGCGTACGCAGCTCGCAGCCACTGGCCACAGGCTCCAATTCGGACCCGTTGGTATCCGTAACCGCCTCCTCTGCCGCGGCCAGCCGCTCCTGAGTTCGGCGCAGATCGGCGAATGCCCGACTTGCGCGCAGGATGTAGCGGATGCGGTTGCTCAGGACGAGCCAATTGATCGGTTTCGGGACGAAGTCGGTCGCACCGGCGTCATAGGCGCGGACAATCGACGCGATGTCGTCGCGACTCGTCGTCACAACGATCGGCACATCGACCGATCGAGTTCGGCCGCGCAATTCGCGGCACAACTCGTAGCCGTCCATGCGCGGCATTATCAGGTCGACGAGGAGGAGGTCGGGGCGGTGCTCTTCATTGAGGCGGCA